>Ga0208769_1000089_pt1 | contig 43644 bp, 58 predicted proteins | sample AntAceMetag02UKC_FD_184768 | JGI IMG/M metagenome (GOLD analysis project Ga0208769, IMG submission 184768) | Saline lake microbial communities from Ace Lake, Antarctica- Antarctic Ace Lake Metagenome 02UKC (SPAdes) (version 2) | ecosystem: Environmental > Aquatic > Non-marine Saline and Alkaline...
TAAAAGATTAGCTGATTGTAGATTGTATAGTTATATTCCTGAGATAGACATGATCCAGGATCCTGGTGAATATAGTTATTTTATAAAAGAAACTCCTAGTAAAAATGGCTATGTAATAAGCTTTACACTTGAGGGAGAGACTCAAGATTTTTCCTTAGGAGAGCATTTTTTAACTCCAGTTGGGATAGAATAGATAAAGCTAATAAATAATGCTATAATTAAAGCAATGACAATTGCTTTTTTGTTTATTTTTGGGCTAATTATCGGCAGTGCTCTGAATGCTGTGATTTTTCGTTTAGCTAGTAAAAAATCTTTTTTTAGGGGTCGTTCTGAGTGTTTGTCGTGTCAGCGACAACTCAAATGGTATGATTTGATACCAGTTTTGTCTTTTTTTATTCTGAAAAAAAAGTGTCGTTATTGTGGGGCAAGGATCTCTTGGCAATATCCTGTGGTTGAGATGGTTTGTGGCTTGATTGCAGTTAGTTTGGGTTGGTATTTTGGCGTTTCTTTAGTTGCTGGGGCATATTTTGTTTTAAGCTGTTTTTTGTTGATAATTTTTGTTTACGATTTAAAATATCAATTAATTTTAGACAAAATAACTATTCCTGCCATGGTTTTAGCTATTTTAGCTAATTTTATTATTCAAAAGAGTTGGTTAGAACTTGGTCTTGGTTTTATAATTGGGACAGGTTTTTTTATGTTTCAATATTTAATTTCTCGAGGAAAATGGCTTGGTGGAGGAGATATTCGTTTGGGCGGGTTGATGGGTTTGATTCTGGGTTGGAAAATTTTATTAGTAGCTTTATTTATTGCTTATCTAGTGGGAGCACTAGTGGCTTTGGTTTTAGTAGTAGTTAAGCACAAGAATATGCAATCAAAATTAGCTTTTGGGACTTTTTTGTCAGCAGTGACTTTTTTTTGTATTTTTTATGGTCAGAAAATAGTTGATTTTTATTTATTGTTAATTATATGATAAGACAAGATAAAAAAAATGGTTTTTCTTTGATAGAAATGTTGGTTGCCTTAGCTATTGTTGCGGTTATTTCAGTCATGGTTTCAATTAGCGTTAGTTCTTTAAATGATAAAAAAAGACTTGAGCAAGGCACGACTAATTTTTTATCTCTTATGCAGTTAACTCAAAGCAATGCTTTGTCAGGTTATGTGTCTTTAGAATTAGCAATTGCTCCAAATATTGGTTATGGGATTCATTTTGATTATCCTGATTTAGGTGATTATTTTGTTTTTATTGACCAAGCAAATGAGGAAGTAGCTGGTGATGTTGATTATAAATATGATGCTGAATTTGATAAAATTATTGAAAATCATATCTTGCCTTCAGGCGTTAGTTTTAAGGATTGTGTTTATGCTGGATCACCAACAATTGTTACAGGTAATATATATGGCTGTGATATAGTTTTTTTAAACCAAAAAGACTATGCCTATGTTAGAATAGATAGTAGCTTGGCTGCTGGTGTGATTAATACCTTTATTCTCGAAGATGTTGAGACTGGTGAACAAAAAAATATTAGTATTAAAAGATGGTTAGGTTTAATTTTCCAAGAATAAAAAATAAAAAATCTGGTTTCACTTTAGCAGAAGCTTTAGTTGCAATTGCTGTTATTTTGGTGGGGACCATAGCTATGGTAACTTTAGCTGTTGTTTTGATTCGTTCAGCTAATCAGCAAAAAGGTCGAGTGGTTGCTCTTAACCTAGCCCAAGAAGGCTTGGAAGTAGTTAGAAATATTAGAGATAATAATTGGTTAAATAATCAATTATTTAGTGAAGGCATGTCTGCTGCTCAGTTAGCAGTACCAGTTTTTAATTTTAATAATAGGTATCCGACCAAGCCAACTTGGTTTTTGGACTTAACTATTCCAAATCCAAAGGTTTATACTTCGCCTATAGGCAGTCTCTTTCAAGAGGATAGTATCTCAGTTGGCCTTGAAGAAACTGGTTACGAGAGAATTATCAGCTTTGCTTATATTTATTATGATGATTTAGACAATGAAACAATCAAGAGCCAATATTTATATCCTCCCTTACCAGCTGAAAAATTAGTCGGGATTCAGGTGATTTGTAGTGTGAGTTGGGATGACAGAGGAGAAGCCAGGCAACTTGACTTAGAAGAAAGATTTTATAATTGGAAACCAGATGCGCTCAAATAAACAACAATTAGGTTTTTCTTTAATGGAGGTTTTGGTGGTTTTAGCAATTTTTACTGTTACCATTACCTTGGCTTTGGATTTATTTTTGACTTTGTCAACTGTCCAGAGAAAAACCGTTAGAGAGCAAGAGCTGGAGAACAACACTCAGCTTTTTATTAATACTCTGAATTCACAACTTAGAAATACCACTCTAAGCTATGATTTTTATGATGAATATTATGTTCAGATTGGTGAGGATCTATTAACAGATTTGCCAACGCATATTTTAGCAATTGATAGTTCTGATGGTGTTGCTGTTTTTAGGAAATCAGGAGAAGTTGGGAATCCTTGGTCAGGAGTCGGCAGTGATTTGGAAATGTGTTTTTCTAAAAATAATAGTCAGGAAAGTTGTCTAGCTGATTCTGCGGTCTGGGATGTTTTTTCTTATGGTGAAACAACAATAGAAGATTTAAAATTTTATCCGCTTCCAGCCAAGAGTCCTTTTGTTGCTTTAACTGATGGGACTTATCAAAATAATCAGCAACCAATGGTAACAGCTATTATCAAAACAAGTTATGCTGGTGCTAGAGAAGGTGAAAAATTGGAGCTGACAGCTCAAACAACTTTTTCTTTTAAAGATTATCAAAGATAAAATGAACATAAAAAATAATCAACAAGGAGTCGTAGTTTTGCTGACATTAATCATTATGTTTATTTTATCAACTATTGGTTTGATAACAGCAGCGGTTGTCTTAAGTAAGATAAAAATAATTAGAAATGATGTTTGGTCAAGACAGGCTTATTATGCAGCTGATTCTGGGTTAGAAAAAAGTCTTTACAAAATTAGAATCGCCAGAGAAACTGGATCAGGTCTGTCGGATACTTTAAATATTTTATCAAGTTATGATCATGGAAGTGAGGATTTTATCAATGGGAGCGAATTTGAGGTTTTTGCTGAAATTGCACCAACAATAAAAGAATTTGAGAGTAGAAAGATTAGTCCTCAAAAATCAGTAGAATTTCATTTTTTTGATCCTGATTTTCCTATCAAAGCAATGGAGATTGAATATTTTTTACCAACTTGGACAGATAGCTGTAATGGTTTGAGTACTTTAGAATTTAGTATTTATGAGGTTAGTCAGGTGTTAGCTGGTGAAAGTGGCGCTGAAACAATTTATAAAAATATTATTGATTGTGGGGGGTTGGTTTCATCTGAAAATATTTGTCAGTCTTCTCAAATTGGGGCAAATATTCCTGCTTTATTAGCTGCACCAACGGCTAATGAAAGCTATATAGTTCGAGCCACTTCAATTAAGAAAAATTTGGCAGACTGTGAAGTAACTCTCGAAATGGCTGCTTATGGAGGGAAGGACGTTGAAGGAGTGATGGTACCTGATTTTGATAACAAAATTACGATTCCAGCAAATATTTTGATAGATAGTGTTGGTTCTTCAAATACTTCAAAAATAAGACTCAAGGCTTATGTGCCATGGAAGTATGAGGCTTCAGGTTTGACCGATTTTGTTATTTTTAGTGAAGAAATTTTAACAAAGTAAGATGAATAAATCTCAAGCTAAAATTAGGATTGCTAAGCTAATTAAGGAAATAGAAGAGTTAAGATATCGTTATCATGTTTTGGATGATCCAGCTATTGATGATGAAATTTATGATTCTCTAGAAAGAGAGCTCGAAGAATTGGAAAAGAAATTTCCTGAGTTAAAAAGAAATGACTCGCCTTTGCAACGGATAGGAGGCAAGGCTTTGGAAAAATTTGAAAAAGTTGAGCATCAGGTTCGTCAGTGGTCATTTAATGATGCTTTTGTTGAAGAGGATTTGCATGATTGGGAGGAAAGAATTTTAAAAATTTTAGAAAAATCTTTAGGTAAGAGACCAAGGCTGGAATATGTTTGTGAATTAAAAATTGATGGCTTGCATACTGTCTTGACCTACGAACAAGGCGAGCTAAAATTGGCAGCAACTAGAGGAGACGGCAAAATTGGTGAAAATGTTACTAGCAATATTAAGACTATTCAGAGTATTCCTCTGAGTTTAAAAAAAGCAGTTAATCTTGTGGTTGAGGGAGAGATTTGGCTTTCTGCAGAACGACTTAAACAAATAAATAAGCAAAGAGAGAAAACTGGTCAGCAGGCTTTTGCTAATCCGAGGAACGCAGCTGCTGGGACTATTCGACAGCTTGATTCTCGGGTAGTAGCAGAGAGAAAGCTGGATTCATTTGTTTATGATATTTCAGCAAGTCGTGATTTAGCCCTACCTGTAAATCAGAAGATTGAATTAGATTTACTCAAGAGTTTAGGTTTTAAAGTCAATTCAGAATATCGGGTTTGTAATTCAATTTCTGAAGTTATTTCTTTTTGGAAAAAATGGGAGGTTAAAAAAAAGACTCAAGATTATTGGCTTGATGGTATTGTTATTAAGGTCAATCAGAGAAAATTTCAAGATATTTTGGGTTGGGTTGGCAAGGCTCCACGTTGGGCGATTGCTTTTAAATTTCCAGCTGAAAAATCTACCGCTCAAGTTGAAGATATTCAAATTCAAATTGGTCGTCACGGGACTTTAACACCTGTCGCCTATTTAAGCCCTGTTAAGCTAGCAGGTACTGTTGTTAGACGAGCTACCTTGCACAACATTGATCAAATTGAAAGATTGGGTTTAAAAATAGGCGACACAGTGGTTGTCCAAAAAGCCGGAGATATTATTCCCGAAGTTGTGGAAGTTTTGTTAAAATTAAGGACAGGTAAAGAAAAAACATTTGTTATGCCTGAAAATTGTCCGATGTGTGGCGGGAGAGTGGCCAAGAAAAAAATATTTGATAAGAAAAAAGATTCCTCAGCTGATTATTTTTGTCAGAATAAAAATTGTTTTGCTATTCAAGTTCAAAAAATTAAACATTTTGTTTCTAAAAAAGCCTTTGATATTGATGGTTTGGGAGGAAAAATAGTTGAGCAGCTTTTGTCAGAAAAAATAATTAAAGACGCGGCTGATTTATTTACCTTAACTCAAAAAGATTTATTACCCTTGGAAAGATTTGCTGAAAAATCTGTTATTAACACTCTCCAATCTATTGAAAATTCAAAAATTATTAGCTTTAATAAATTTGTCTATGCCTTAGGCGTTGTTGGGGTAGGGGAAGAGACCTCAAGTCTTTTAACGGAAATTTTTTCAGATTTTGAAAGCTTAAAAAAGGCGGATCTAGCTGAATTAGAAAGTTTGTCAGACATTGGTCCAGTGGTTGCTAAAAATATTCATGACTATTTTCAGAATGAAAAAAATCAAGCTTATCTTGATAAATTATTATCTTCGGGAATAAGCATTAAGTCAAAAAAAATTAAAAAGTCTACTAAGCTTGCTGGTTTAACTTTTGTGATTACAGGGACTTTTTTAGTTTTGACTAGAGAAGAAATTAAGGCTAAAATAAATCAATTAGGAGGTAAGATAGCGAGCGCGGTTTCAGGTTCAACTAATTATTTACTCGTTGGAGATAGGCCAGGTTCAAAGCTAAACAAGGCAGAATCTCTAGGAATAAAAATTATTAATGAAGAGAAGTTAAAACAAATTTTAAAATCATGAAGTTAGATAAAAAACAAATTCAAAAAATAGCTGAGTTAGCTCGATTGGATCTCTCTGATCAAGAGGCTCTTAATTACTCAAAAGAATTAACTGCTATTTTAGAATATGCAGAAGATCTGCAAAAAATTGATACAGAAGAATTAGTTGAAACTTGTCAGGTGACAGGCTTAAAAAATATTATGCGTGATGACAAGGTTGAGCAACCCCAAACCAGCCAAGAAATTTTAAACAATTCTCCTCTGACTAAAGATGGTTTTATCCAAGTAAAAAATATTTTTGAAAAATAGCATGGAATTATATCAACAAACAATTTGTGAGCTTAGGGAAAAATTAGATCATAAAGAAATTACAGCTAAGGAATTGGCAATCAGTGTCCTTAAGCGTATTCAAGAGACTGACCCTAAGCTTAATGCCTATATCTCTATTTTTGAAGATAGAGCACTTCTTGAAGCGGAAAATTTTGATAAAGGTAAGACAAAAAAAAGTTTTTTAGCTGGAATTCCTTTTGCCGCTAAAGACAATTTTTGTCTAAAAGATACGCTAGCCACAGGAGGCTCTAAGATTTTGGAAAATTATGTTTGTCCATATACTTCTACAGTTTTGGCTAGCTTGGGTGATTCAGTTTTGGTTGGTAAATCAAACCTAGATGAATTTGCGATGGGTAGCTCTGGTGAAAATTCAGCCTATGGTCCAACTAAAAATCCTTATGATTTAAGTCGTGTTCCAGGTGGTTCTTCAGCAGGTAGTGCGGCAGCAGTAGCTGCTGGAAGTGCTATTTTCGCCTTAGGGACTGATACAGGGGGTTCAGTTAGGCAACCAGCTGGTTTATGTGGAGTTGTTGGCTTTAAGCCAACTTATGGTCGGATTAGTCGTTATGGAGTGATGGCAATGGCTTCTTCTTTAGATACGATTTCTTTTTTTACTAAAGACGTTACTGATGCTGCTCACGTTCTCAAGGAATTAGCTGGTTATGATCCGCACGATCAAACTACTCCTCAGGTAGAAGTAGAAGATTATCCAGCTTTAATTTTAAAACCAAATAAAAAATTAAGAATTGGAATCCCTCAAGAATATTTTGAGGCTCAAGGTGTGCAGTCAGCAGTTAAACAGGCTCTTGAAAAAACAATTTCCAAATACAATGAATTAGGCGCTGAAATTGTTAAGATCTCTCTACCTCACACTGAAGCAGCCTTAGCTGCTTATTATTTGATTATGTCTTCTGAAGTTTCTTCAAATATGTCGCGTTATGATGGAATTAAATATGGCCTTTCAGACCAAACAGGTCAAGATTTGTTATCAGTCTATCTAAAATCTAGATCGAGCAACTTGGGAGCTGAAGTCAAGCGTCGAATTATGTTAGGGGCTTTTTCTTTATCTCATGGGTATTATGATGCTTATTATAAAAAGGCTCAAAAAATTAGAACTTTAGTTTGTGAGGATTTTACCAAAGCTTATGATTTAGTTGATGTAATTTTAACTCCAGTCAGTCCGACTACAGCTTTCCCTCTGGGAGAAAAGCTGGCTGATCCACTTGAGATGTATTTAGCAGATATTTTTACTATTCCAGCTAGTCTGGCAGGTTTGCCAGCCATTTCTTTCCCAGTGGCGGCAGCTAAAAATTTACCAATTGGTGTTCAATTAATTGGTAAACAATTTGCTGAGGCCACAGTGCTTCAGGCAGCTTTGTTGTATGAAAAAAGCAGAAGTCCTTTAGATTTGTCTTTAATGGTTTAATTTGGTATACTATAGATAATAATTTGGATATATTTATGGCAAACAAAAAAGTAAAAGTTTTAATAGTTGAAGATGATGAGATGTTGGCTGGAATGTATTCAGAAAAATTTACTCTTTCTGGTTATCAGGTTGAAGTTGCTCACAATGGCTCCGAAGGTATAAAATTAGCAGGGAGTTTTGAGCCAGCTATTATTTTATTGGACATTATTATGCCTAAGGTGGATGGTTTTGCTGCCTTGAAGAGATTAAAGAAAAATCCATTAACTGAAAATATTCCAGTGGTGATGCTGACTAATTTAGGCCAATCTGATGATGTTGAAAAAGCTAAAAAGTTGGGAGCACTTGATTATTTTATCAAGGCTAATCATACTCCAGCAGACGTAATTGAAAAAGTTGAGCAAGTTTTAAAATAATTATTTTAAAAGTGTTAATAATTCAAGTTATTAATTTTTATTTTAACTAAAATATATGGCAGACAAACATTTTAAGGAGGAGAGAACACTAGTGGTTATTAAGCCAGACGGTATTCAAAGAACTTTAATTGGTGAAATTATTAAGCGTTATGAAAGAGTTGGTTTAAAATTAGCAGCTATCAAGATGATGGTGTTAAGTGCTGAACATGTTGAAAAGCATTATACCCTTGATCCAGAATGGCGTAGAGTGACGGGCGAAAAAACTATTAAGGGTTATCTAGACAAAGGCTTAGAGCCACCATCAGACGACCCTCTTAAAATTACGGCAATTATTCTAGAAAATTTAAAGAAATATATGACCTCTGGCCCAGTAATTGCTATGGTATGGCAAGGAGCGCATGCTGTTTCTTTGGTTAGAAAAATTACCGGTGGGACTGAACCAATGATTTCAGATATGGGAACTATTCGGGGAGACTTTGTTTTTGATTCTTATCAAATGTCAGATAAAGATGGTCGAGCAGTTAGAAATTTGGTTCATGCTTCAGGTTCAGTTCAGGAAGCAGATATGGAAATTAAACACTGGTTTGATGACAAAGAGGTTGTTGGCTATCGATTGGTTCAGGAACAAATTATTTACGATGTTAATTTAGACGGGATTTTTGAATAATTTTTTTAACGACCCTACACCATCTGGTGTAGGGTCGTTTTTATATTTTGACATAAAATTTTATTCAGTTATAATGAAAATACAATCTGTGGAAAACTAATTTAATTAATTTCAAATGAATAAGCTGAGAACACGCAAATTTATGCCGATTTCTATCTCATTACATCGAGGTTGGACTTTTGGTTACCATAAAATGTGTTTGCGAGCTAGTTCTATTTTGAAAAATTAAAGTTTTAATAAAATTTCAAGACAGGGTCAGCTCGCGAAACGCGTAGCTGAATTTTTTTGTTCTTTTTAGACAATCATTCACAGTAAACCATAAAGGAGGTTGTTATGTGTGGACCAGGAATGATGGAGTGGGCGTGGCAGAGAAATAATGTGAAAAAAAGTGCTTGGAAACAAGCAAAGAAAGATTTTCCCAATGATTTTGCTGTCCAACAAAAAGCTGTTAATCAAAAATTGGTTGAGTTTGATGGAACTCGTTCGGAACACGATCAGCTGATCAATACGGCCATTGGTGGTCCTGGTCATCCAACTTTGTAGAAAAGGAGATTGGCTATGGCTGAAGAAACTCCAGATGTCCCCAGGGATCCTAAGGATTGGAATCATCCCTCTGATCAATCTTGGCAAGATGAGGATGATGATTAGATGATTGTATTATTCTGGATGATTTTATCGAAAGATAATATTATACAGAAAAGCGAAAACCCCCGTAAAACGAGGGCTTTCAGCAAATTTGCAGGTGGCACTTCTTTGGAAGGGTCGTGCCACTTGCCTTTCTTTGATATCACAATTTTTGATATTAATCAATAAAAAAATATATTATGTTTAAAGAAAAATTTTTAAAAAATTTAGAAAAAATAATTAGTTTTCAGTCTGTTTCCGGAAACATTAAAGAGATTGAAAAAACTTTGGATTTTGTAAAATCTTTTTTTGTTGAAAAAAAAGTAGAGATTCAAGAATTTGAAAAAAATAATGTTAAGTCGTTGTTGATTTCAAATCAAAAAATTTTGGATTTTGATGTTTTATATGTAACTCATCTCGATGTGGTCGCTGCTTCAGCTGATCAGTTTAAATTAAGGATTGCAGGAGATAAATTATTTGGTCGAGGAACAGGAGATGATAAAGGCCCGGCTTTGATAGGGGCGATGATTGCTCAAGATATTTTAGAAAAAAAGCAAGATAAGAAAATTGGTTTTTTATTTGCAACTGATGAAGAGGTTGGCTCAGAAAATGGCGTTGATTATTTGATTAATGAGTTGGGACTAAAAGCAAAAGTGGTTTTATTGCCTGATGGCGGAGAGGATCATCAGTTAATTCAAGCTTGTAAGGGATTTTTACATTGTGAGATTAAAGCAGTCGGCAAAGAAGCTCATGGTTCACAACCTTGGTTTGGAGATAATGCTATAGAAAAATTAATTAATGTTTTTATTGAATTAAAAAAATTGTTTGCTGATGATATTAGTGAGGAAAATTATTGGCAAAATTCTTTTAACCTGGGGATGTTTAATGGTGGTAAAGCAACAAATCAAGTTCCAGCTGAGGCAAAAATGGATTTAGATATTCGCTATGTTGATGAAGAATCAAGAGAAAAAATAAAATCTAAATTTGTAGAAATTGAAAAAAGGATTTTAGGAGTTAAAATTAATTTTCAACAAGGTGAGATGATGTTTTTAAATCTTGATTCAGAATATGTTAAAAAAGTTCAAAAAATTGCTAAAGAAATTTTAGGTAGAGAATTAGTAATAACTAAGGAGACTGGCGCAACTGACGGCCGACATTTTTCAGCCCAGGGTATGGATGTCCTTACTTTTGCGCCAAAGATGGCAAATATCCATGGAGCAGATGAATGGTTGAGTTTATCTTCAGCAGGGGATTATTATCAAATTGCTAAAAAATTTATAGAAGATTTATAAATATATTTTCATGGTATAATTAAATCATGAAAAATAAAATTATTATTATTTCCGCACCCTCAGGCACTGGCAAGGACACTTTGGCTCAAATGCTTTTAAAAAAATATCCTGATAAGATTGCCGAGTCAGTCTCAGTCACTGATCGACTGATTCGTCCTGGTGAAAAAAATGGCTTAAATTATCATTTTGTAACCTCAGGGGAGTTTCAGGTCATGATAGAAAATGGTGAATTTTTAGAATACGAAGAATATAAGGGTAATAATTATGGAACGAGTAAAAAAGTTTTTGAAAAAATACTACAGACTAAAAATGTTTTGTTAGTTATAGATGTTAAAGGCGCAAAAAAAATTATGCAAATGTTTGAAGATGAGGTGATTAGCATCTTTATTACCCCGCCGTCTTTAGAAGTATTAAAGGACAGATTGATTAAGAGGGGAAAAATTTCTATAGAGGAGATTCAGGCTAGATTCGATATAGCTAAACAAGAGTTTGGATATCAGAAATACTTTAATAAGATTATTGTTAATGACAAGCTAAACATGGCCTTTTGTGAGTTAGTTGATTATCTAAAGCAGAAAAAAGTAATATGAACCAATCTCAAGCTCTTGATATCTTAATGTGTGGTTACAGTATTTATTTGACTGGTCCAGCAGGCTCAGGTAAAACTTTTTTGCTTAATAAATATATTAAATATTTACGTAAGCATAAGGTCAAAGTTGCTATTACTGCTTCAACAGGAATTGCTGCTACTCATTTGGGTGGAGTCACTATCCATTCTTGGGCCGGGATCGGCATAAAGGATAGTTTGAGTGACAAAGATCTTAAAGAAATAGTCAAAAAAAAGCATGTCAAAGATAGGATTTTAAAAACCAGAGTTTTGATCATTGATGAGATTTCAATGCTGCATGATTATCAGCTTGACATGATTGATAGGGTTTGTCGGACGATTAGACAAAATCCACGTCCTTTTGGTGGCCTTCAGTTAGTTTTGGCAGGAGATCTTTTTCAGTTACCACCAGTTAGTCATGGTAGCCAGGAGACAAATTTTATAACAGAGTCAATGGTTTTTAAGGAGATGGATTTAAAAATTTGTTATCTTAGAGAACAATTTCGTCATGGTGATAAACAGTTAGTTAAGATTTTGAAAGAAATTAGATCAAACAATACTTCTAGTGAGTCGTATCAATTTTTATTAGAAAAGATAAAGAAAAAAGAAAATTTTTCTCAGTCGCCAACCAAGCTTTATACTCATAATTGTGATGTAGATTTGATAAATCAGCAGGAGCTTGAGAAATTAGTAGGGACTGCTGAAGAATATATTATGAAAAAAGAAGGCGTTAAACAAGTTGTCGAATCTTTGGCAAAAAGTTGCTTGGCTGCTGAGACCTTGGTTATCAAGCCAGGTGCGGTTGTTATGTTTTTACGGAATAATTTTGAACGTGGCTATGTTAATGGGACTCTGGGTGAGGTAGCTGGTTTTGCTGAAAGTGGTTATCCAATAGTTAGAACAACTGAGAAAAAAGAGATAGTGGCTTCGCCTGAAAGTTGGGTGGTTGAGGAAGACAATAAAGACATTGCTCGAGTAACTCAGGTTCCACTTCGATTGGCTTGGGCAATTACAGTTCACAAATCCCAAGGCATGAGCCTTGATTTGGCAGAGATTGATTTGAGCAAAACTTTTGAAAAAGGAATGGGCTATGTGGCCTTATCAAGAATTAGGTCTTTGGCAGGTATAGATTTGAGGGGGATCAATGATTTGGCTTTTGAAGTTAATGATAAGGTTTTTAAAATTGATAAAAATTTAAAACAACTTTCAAAAATTGCCAAAGCTGAAATTACTGCTTTGGCAAAAAATGATAAAAAAGCAAGCCAAAAAGAATTTTTGAATAAAGATCAAAAAAAAGACACTTTGTTTTAATTTTGTGTATTTTTTTTATTTAGTATATCTAAACATAGATGGAGAAGAAAATTAAAATAAATCAGACATTTTCGTAAGAAATATCGCACAATTTTGATTTATTGGGAAGTGTTTTTTTAGTTATTGAGGTCGAGGATGACATTTTGTTTTAATTTGATATGTGCTATATTTATTATATATGAGTTAAGATAAAAAAATTATTATTTTTATCTTAAGCTGAACAAAAGTTTGTTTTGTATAAAATTGGGTTATTTTAGTATAAATAAAAAAAGTTATGAAAAAGAGTATTTTAGTCGGTGTGGTGGCAATTTTAGCCATTTTTAGCCTAGTTTTTGTGGGGCAGGCTTCAACTAATGAGTATATAGTTGATGTGACTACCTTTGAGTCCACAGCTGGTGGCTGCGATGCGGCTGGTTGTAGTTTTGAAGATGCTTGGAGTGCAGCTAATAATGATGGCACGGATTCGGTGATAAATTTTGATCTAGATTATCCAGCCATTATAACGACTACTGCTGGTGATGGTACGGCTGCGTTTTACAATATAACAGATGATGGTGCTTTGTTAATTCAGGGTCCGGGTTCAGAAAATTTAACTTTTGCCACTGTATCTGGTGATGCCTGGGCTTTTCTTATGGCTGTTGAAGATAGCGAAGTCAATCCAGCTAATGTTGCTTTTTCCGGCCTAACTTTTGATGGTTATACTTTTGATTTTGTGATTGCTAACAAAAATAATACTTTTGAAGATATTGTTTTTGGAGATAATTTGTTTTTTGTTGATGATGAGGGTGGTAGCTTGATTAATAATTGTGAATTTAGTAAATCTTCAACTTGGACAACTGATGATGTGACTGTCTCTAATTCAACTTTTGATAATGTTAATTTGCAAGTAAATGGTAGTAATTGGGTGGTAGAAGGTAATGATTTTTTGAATTGCGAGGGAGAAACTATTGGTTTATATTTGACACCATTAGCCAGTAACACGCTTGTTTCTGAAAATACATTTACAGATAATGTTAATGCGATGTTGATGGGAGATGGAGGGACAGATAATGTTATTTCCAACAATACATTTACTAACAATGGGAACCATGTTTGGTATAATGATGATACGACTATTTCAGATAACACTTTTACAATTACTCATCTTTGGCTAAAAGGAGATGGCTGGTTGGTTGAAGGTAATGAATTTTCAGGTAATACGGAATATGCTCCTATATCTTTTCAAGAAGACTCGAGCAATAATACTGTTACAGAAAATAATTTTTTTGATAATGAATATAGAGTTATTACTTTAGGCAATCCGAGCACTAATAATACTATTTCAGATAACACTTTTATAAACAATCAGGGTGATAGCGTAATTAATGTGGTTGCAGCTTCAGATAATAATGTTTTTTTTGGGAATACTTTTGAAGAAAGCGGCTATGATACAAGTTATGCTGCCTACGAAATGGGTTATACTTATGATAAAACAAATTAGACTAAAACGCTTTTTTACTTAGAGGATGATAATTATGAGGTTAGTGCTAAAGATGATGTGACATATTTAACTAGTATGGTTGGGACTGAAGATCTTCATCTGGTTCTAGGCTATAATGGGGATGAAGAATATTGCGCTGTCTTTTTTGATGATTCCGTGGCTTCAAGCCAAGAAGAAATAAACGTTATTCTTAATGATGGTAAAGATAGCTTTGTAGTAGAGTATTTTGAGGCAGATGTTTTTGAATCCCAAGGTGTTAAATTACCATTTGTTTGGTCAGGGGGTGAAGATGTCACGTCTTTTCGAGAATATTATGTTAATGTTGGTCAGGCTGAATATGAAGGCGCAGAATATGAGGGTGGAACTTTAGTAATTTTGATTGATGGCGATCCAAATATGGTTGAATTTGATGCTGGTGATGATATTCTTGTTTCTGGTTTAGACGGGAGTAAAGACTTTGACTTGATGATGCTTCAAATGGATGTAGAGGGTGAAATGGATGATGTTTTATTTTTGCTAGATAACGATCTAATGGATCTTATGGAGATACCGACTTGTGAAGCTTTTGCCCCAGTAGTAGGATCTTCGCCTGATTCTTGTGCTCTTCAGGTGAATGATTTTTTCGAAAGTAATGGGGTTGGGGAGGATTATTCAGTTAATTCTTATTCTGGATTAACGTTTGAAGATGGTGTTAGTTTGTCTTTGAGTGGCAACGCTTGGCCACCAACTTTAGAAGAAGTAGAGGGGTTTGTGAATGAAACAGATGCTTTTTATGTAGGCTCTGATCATAATACATTTACTGATAATGATATTTCAAGTAGCTATAGGGCATATTATTTTCGAAATAATAGTACGGTTGAAGATACTTTAGTACAGGGGGGTGTTTTAGCTGAGAATGATATAGATTTTTATTTTGATTCTTTTGGTGGTGATGATTATATAACCATCTCAAATACGATTTTTGATCCAGAAAATAAAGTAGAAATTAATGGTTCGTCAGGAACTGCAAAGGTGTATTTTGACGCTTATGCTAAAACTGTTGATCAAAATGATGCTTTGTTATCTGGAGTGAACGTTACTTTTGATGACGAAGAAACAATTTATACAACAGGCACAAACGGTATAACTGATAGTGTTAATTTGCATGCTTATGATTTAGACTCAGATGGTTATGATGAAAAGGAAGATTATGCACATACTGTTAGCGCGAGTTATGGCTTGCAAGGTGATTCTGTGGATTTTTTAGTGGATGAATTGAACGAAGAAGTAGAATTTGTTTTTGATGCAGCTGGCCCAGCTGAAATAACAAATGATGTTGAGTCTGGTACCTATATTGGACCACAAATAATCACCCTGTCTTGTGGTGAAGAAGATTGTAGTATTTATTATACTGAGGAATCAATGGGCATTTCAGCATCTGTAGATTATACGCCGAGTCAAGAATCAACTGAATATACTGAACCAATCTTGATTTCAGAGTCAACTACTTTGCGATATCTTGCATATGATGAATATGAGAATGCTTCTGAAGTTTATGCTTTGGTAATTATGATTGCGTCACCAGAGCCTGAAGTTGAGCCTGAAGTTGAGCCTGAAGTTGAGCCTGAAGTTGAGCCTGAAGTTGAGCCTGAAGTTGAAATAGAGACTCTAGGTCTTATCCTTACTCCAGCTTCAGCTGGTGGCCCTAATGTCAGGGTGGTAGATACAGCTGGTAATCAAATTTCTTCTTTTATGGCTTATCAAAGTAATTTACATGGCGAATTTAAGGCTATTCAAGCAGATATTGATGGTGATGGCGTGAATGAGATTATAACTTCAGTTGGGGCGAGTTTTGGTCCTAATGTCAGAGCTTTTGAGTTGGATGGTACTTTGATTGATTGGTTTTTCGCTTATGATGAACAATTTAGAGGTGGGGTAAATATTATTACAGGTGATTTTGATAATGATGGGATTGCTGAAATCGTCACTGCTCCAGCTAGTTTGGGTGGCCCCAATGTTAGAGTTTATGAGTTAAATAGCGGAGCATTTGAGTTGGTAGATTGGTTTATGACTTATGACTCAGCTTTTAGAGGCGGCGTGAATTTGGCGGCTGCTGACGTAGATGGTGATGACATCCAAGAGATTATTACCACGCCAGTTGCCCATGGTGGCCCGAATTTAAGAATTTATCAAGTGGCTGAAGATCAGTATAATCTTTTAGCCTGGACTTTTACTCATGACATAAATTTTCATGGTGGCATTAATGTAACTTCAGGTGATCTTGATGGTAATGGGACTGATGAGATTATTGTAGCTCCAAAGTCAAATGGTGGCCCAAATGTTAGGATTTATCAGTACAAAGATGATGCCTTAGATCTATATGATTGGTTTATGGCTTACGATGAAGACTTTAGAGGAGGAGTCTCAGTCAAAGCTTTAGATTATGACCAAGATGGCAATGCCGAGGTCGTCACTGGTCCATATCATGGTACTCCAAATGTTAGGGTCTATGACTTGGATTCAGGTGAGGCTGAGCTTGCTGATTGGTTCTGGGGGTTTGCAGAAGCCTTTACTGGTGGAGTAAATATTAACTAATTTTTCTCAAAGGAGGAGTTAGATAAAGCAAAAAAATCCGCTTATTAATCAGCGGGTTTTTTGAGAGTGTATTTATTCTGAGACAATGTTGTAAGCTAAATTTTTGACTCCAAAGTTTTTAGCTTGTTGATATTCTGGAAACCAAATATCCATCTTATGATGATGACGGGCATTCATCCGATCAACTACTGTAAATATTTTGTCACCAAATATTTCAGGAAAAGTAACTTGTGTCCCAAAGGGAAGAAAATTTGCAGCCAATGCTCCATCAAAAACTTTTTTACCAGAAGCAGTCGTCCAAGGATCACCATCTGTTTCCCAATAAGTACTAGAATAAGCTGTGGTTACGATTGTTCCTGAGGAGATTATTTTTATCTTTGAGGTAATAATTTTTTCTGTATCTAGAGGTAAAAAAGAGAGTTTTTGACTAGTGTTTATGAGCGGTTTGATATTTTTAATTTGATCTGAAAGGTGGTCATTATAAGCTGCTGCTTGATAAGGGGCTATGATCGATCCAATAAAAAAAGCTGAAATACCACAAAAATTAATCGAAATTTTGCTAAAATTAGTTAATTTATTTATACTATAATTTTTTAAAATAGCCATAAAAATATTTATAAAAAAATCTCAAAAACTTTGAGATTCTAATGAATATTAGCAGAGTAGAGATTATTGTCAATATATAGAAAATTATAGTATAATTAAATTGTTATCTAATAAAAAAGACAATTAATAACAAAAGTTATGAGTAAGGCTATTCTAATTATTTTGGGTCTAATTGTTTTGGTGATGGGGGTCCTAGCTTTGATTCCTTCCATTGAAATGATTGATAGCCCAATGTGGCATAGTATTGTCACTCTTGTTGTTGGCGCTTTGGCTGTGATTTTAGGTTTACTAGACAAAAAGAAAATGGCTCCAGCTGCTCCAAAGGCTGAATAGATTTTTTTGTAAAAACCGCTTTGTTTATAGGCGGTTTTTACTTTGTTAATATATTAGAGTAATATTTGGGGTATGATGTGGTTGGCTAGCGCGCGCAGTGTTCGGGACGCTGAGGTCGTCGGTTCAAGTCCGGCTACTCCGACTTTTAATATTTTGGTATCATTTAAAGATGAAAGATTATAATAATAAGCTTTTCCAGATTCGAGCAGTTGGTGTTTTGGTCGAAAATGATAAAATTTTATTAACCAAACAAAAAGTAAATAATAAAAGAGGCTGGTCATTACCAGGTGGTCGCTTAGAGCATGGAGAAACCCTGGAACAGGGAGTTGTCAGGGAAATTTGGGAAGAAACAGGGCTAAAGGTTAAAGTTAAAAAATTACTTTACGTTTGTGATAAGCCAGTAGCGAAACCGCCATTACTGCATATAACTTTTCTTTTGGAAAAAATAAGTGGGGCTATAACCCTTCCGACCAATGAATTTGAAGAGACTAATATTGATGATGTAAAAATGGTTGATGTCGAAAAACTTGTTGAATATGGCTTTAGTGAAAAATTTAAACAGTTGGTTAAGAATGATTTTCCTCAAAGCGGAGATTATGTTGGTTTAAAAAATAAAATTGGTTTATAATTTTTTGATTTGGTTGTGTTTGTTTTATTGTTTTAAGTCCGGTTAACGGGGATTAGCGCAGTTGGTAGCGCGCAGTGTTCGGGACGCTGAGGTCGTCGGTTCAAGTCTCGTATCCCCGACAAAATGTGTTAAAATATAAATGTTGTGCGGGATTAGTATAATGGTAGTACACGACCTTCCCAAGGTTGAGGCACGGGTTCGATTCCCGTATCCCGCTCAGATAAAAGAAAGAGTACTACTATAATTTAGTAATACTCTTTTATTTATTGAAATAAAAGGGAATCGAACGGGCAGAAGCGAACTTGTGAGCGTCGCTGAGCTGTCAGCTATCGTTACCACAGATAATGACAGGGCCTTATTGGCGATTCTTGAAGAGTTTACTGGCCCCAAGATCATTAATGTTTTTTCTGACAGACAATCTTGCCGGGTATTCAATCCTTTGGCGCAAAAGCAGTATTTAAGTAGTGGTAAGGCCGTTGCTGTCAAAAAGCCCAAAACATCACCTGAGCCAGTCGTTAAAAAGGGCCAAGACAGTCAAATGACCCTTTATTTGTTGGAAGAAAAAGAGATTCCCGTAAACGAGGTTGTTTCCTATCAGGAAGGTCAGACTCGTCAAGCTGCAAATGAGGGTTTTGATAAAGAGTATTTACTCCGTTTGGGAGAATCTTTGCTGAAGGAAGGTCAATTTGAGTCTATCGTGGTGAGGCTTACACCAGATGGTCGCTATGAATTGATCGCTGGAGAATGTCGAACCCGTGCTTCGAGGTTGGTGGGTAAAACTCACCTCAGGGCTAAAATACTCAAAGTCGAAACTCCTGATGACGTTGCTTTTACGATCATGTTGATGGAAAATATTAACAAGGCTCCGTTGACTTCCGTGGAAAAAGCCTTAGCTTGTGAGCGAGCTAAAAGGGTTTATGGCTGGTCGATTGAGCAGATTGCCAATAAGACCGGATTATCGCCGGCTAGTATTTATCATACTATGCCCTTGGCTAGTTTGAGTAAGGATGTTAGGGATTTCATCATCGCCAATGCTAGTTGGTTTTCAGTGACCGCTGCATTGCAAATTGCGACTTTACCCATCCCAAAACAGTTGGAGATTGCTCAGCAGTGGATGGAATTAAAAAGGCTTCGTCGTAATTCCCCCAATAAAAAAACCAATTCGAAGATTAAGTCTCCTCTTGATCTGGTTGGTGGTAATACTCAGGTGCTTGACAAACGAGGTCGAGTTTTGACACTAAGTGCAGCCCAAAAAAAACGAGCCACAAAAACACTGCGCACTCAGATTACTATTACCTTGGATGTTTTAAAAGCTCTGGGTAGAAACGACTTGCGAGCTTTAATGGATAGTAATTATTCAAGTTTTGATGTTTTTCGTCGGGAATTGGGAGAACTTGCTGCAGTAGCCGCCAAGCTGCGTAAGCAAGCTTCTGAAATCGATTAAAACAAAAACCCGTCACGAGTATTTCACTATGGGAGAAGTGAATTATTCGAGACGGGTCTTTTTTATTTAGCTTTTCTGGCTGGTTTAGCTTGAGTTTTTATACACTTAGTGCAAGCTTTGACAGTTTTGCCAGCAACTTGAGTTTTTTGTAAATTAATCTGACGCTTCTTTTTGGTAGCGATATTGGAGTGACTTCTGGTATTACCTGCTTGATAGCGTTTGCCACAGATTTGGCATTCTTTTGACATTAGAGTAAATCTAGTTAATAATTACTATACTAACTAATACCACGAGAGATTATAAAAATCAAGTTTTATTATGCTACTACCACTTTTGTTTTCTAACCCAGCGCTTTTTATGGTCTGGGTTTTGGCTATAGTTTTTGGGATTACAGTTCATGAATTTGCGCATGCTTATGCTGCTTATAAAATGGGGGATAATACTGCTAAGTATTTAGGCCGTTTAACTTTAAATCCGCTCAAACATCTTGATGTTTTTGGTTTTTTAATGTTGGTTTTGGTTGGTTTTGGTTGGGGTAAGCCTGTGCCTTTTAATCCTTATAATTTACGCTATAAAAAAATCGGTCCAGCTCTAGTCGCGGTGGCTGGCCCCTTGGCTAATTTTATTTTTCTAATTATTTTTGGCCTGGCTCTTAGAATAATTGTTCAATACTCAGCTTTAGATGCGAGCAATCTTTTTGTTCAATTGATCATTTTTCTAGTGCAATTAAATTTGATTTTGATTATTTTTAATCTTTTACCTATTCCGCCATTAGACGGTTCCAAGGTTTTATATGCGATCTTGCCAGCTAGCAAACAAAATGTTGTAATATTTTTAGAAAAATATGGGATTTATTTTTTGTTAGCAATTTTGATTTTTGGTTCTTCGTTTTTAGGGACAATCTTTAATTTTTTCTACAACATTGTCCTCAATTTATTGGTAATGTAAATATTTGACAAAATTAGCTTTCATAGCGTATGATATGGCTAATGGCTGATTCACACAAAATTAGCTTTTTATTTTGGCCAAATTTTGTGTTTCTTAACTAAATTTAAAGTTTATTTTTAAATCAATTATGCCGACAATTTCGCAACTAGTAAAAAAAGGTAGAAAAAAGAATAAGAAAAAGTCAAAATCTCCGGTTTTGCACACTACTTATAATGCCTTAAAAAGAACTCGTGGGACTTTACCTAAGGGCGGTCCTTTTAAGAGAGGGGTTTGTCTGAAAGTAACCACCATGACTCCCAAAAAACCTAACTCAGCTTTACGTAAGATTGCTAGGGTTCGTTTGAGTAATGGAGTAGAGGTAACAGCTTATATCCCAGGTGAGGGTCACAATCTCCAGGAGCATTCAATTGTTTTGGTGCGTGGCGGAAGAGTAAAAGATTTGCCTGGTGTTAGATATAAAATTGTTCGTGGAGTTTATGATACTCAGGGAGTTGAAGGACGTAAACAGTCTCGAAGTGTTTACGGCGCCAAGGCCAGCAGTGGTAAAACTAATAAAGAAGAATAATATAGATTATGAGAGGAAAACAAGCACCCAAAAGAAATATTAATCCTGATTTAAAATACAATCGTCTGGATATTGCCAAGTTTATTAACTACATTATGAAGGATGGTAAAAAATCAGTTGCTCAAAACGTTGTTTATGGCGCTTTTGACATTATCAAAGAAAAAACAAAAAAAGACCCTTTAGAGGTTTTTGACCGCGCTTTAAAAAATGTTTCTCCAGTTGTAGAGGTAAAATCAAAAAGAGTTGGTGGCGCAAACTACCAGGTTCCAACTGAAGTTAGAGGCGAGAGACAATTTACTTTAGCTTGTCGTTGGCTGTTGGGAATTGCCAGAGGTAAATCTGGATCTAGCATGAGCCAAAGATTAGCTCATGAATTAATGGAAGCCGCTAACAATCAAGGTGAAGCTGTGAAAAAACGTGAGGACGTCCACAAGATGGCTGAAGCTAATCGAGCTTTTGCTCATTTTTCATAAAATAATTTTTGATTATTAAAATAAAAATTATGAAAAAAATCGCTTATTTATTACTTCCAGCAATACTTTTTATTCTGAGTTTGCCTGCTTTGGCAACTGGATATGAATATAATTGGGATTTAAATGACAACGAGGCTTTTGCCCTTGGCGGAGGCTTAATTATTGGTTTAATTATTCTCTGGATAGTTTTGATGGCAATTGGGATTTTCTTTTTTGTTTTTTGGATTTTAATGTTGATTGATGTTAACAAGCGAGAGTTTGCCGAAAAAAATACTTGGTTGATTATTTTGATAGTTTCGTTTTTTATTGGTTTGTCTTGGTTAGCAGCCTTAGTTTATTATTTTGCAATCAAAAGGGAATCAAAAAAACAGACAACTGTCAAAGTAGAAGAAAATATTGAAAAAAATTAATTATCATAAATAAATAATCACTATGCCCCGAGAATATTCTCTGTCCAATACTAGAAATATTGGTATTATCGCTCACATTGATGCTGGTAAGACAACGGTTACCGAGCGTATTTTGTATTACACAGGTAAAAAACATAAGATTGGCGAGGTTCATGAGGGCGAGGCTGAAATGGACTGGATGGAACAAGAGCAAGAACGTGGGATTACTATCACTTCAGCTGCGACAACTTGTTTTTGGCAACCTAGCTTTGGTGGTGAAAAATCTCGGATCAATATTATTGACACTCCTGGACATATTGATTTTACGGTTGAAGTTCAGCGTTCTCTTCGAGTTTTGGATGGTGGGGTGATTGTTTTTGATGGGGTAGCTGGAGTTGAGCCACAGTCAGAGACAGTTTGGCATCAAGCTGAAAAATTTAAAGTTCCGCGGATGGGCTTTATTAATAAAATGGATCGAACTGGGGCTGATTTTTATGCTGATCTTGAAATGATTTATGAAAGATTAACCAAAAACGCTCACCCTATTCAATTACCAATTGGCACTGGAGATACCTTTGCCGGGATTGTTGATCTTTTTACTCAAAAAGCTTATTTATACAAAGATGATATGGGTAAGGAGATTGAAGAAGTGGATGTCCCGGCTGACTTAAAAGATCAAGTTATTAAATATCGAGGTCAATTGATCGAAGCGATTGTTGAAAATGACGAAGAAATGATGACTCAGTATCTAGAAGGTAATGAACCAGAAATAGCTGAATTAAAAAAAGTTTTGAGAAAAGCTACGATTGAAAATAAAATTGTTCCTATTTTAGTTGGTTCAGCTTTGAAAAATAAAGGCGTTCAATTTTTGTTAGACGCGATTGTAGAATTTTTACCTTCACCAATTGACGTGCCTCCGATGGAGGGGACAGCTGTTAATGATGAAGAAAAAAAATTAATTAGAAAATCTTCAGATGAAGAGCCTTTATCAGCTTTGGCTTTTAAGATTGCGACTGACCCTTATGTTGGGAGGCTTTGCTTTACCCGGGTATACTCAGGTGTTTTAAAGGCTGGTTCTTACGTGATTAACTCAAGTAATGGCAAAAAGGAGAGGATCGGTCGAATTGTGCGGATGCACGCTAATTCTCGAGAAGAGATTGAAGAAGTCTATGCTGGTGAAATAGCAGCTTTAATTGGTCTCAAAGATACAGTCACGGGGGATACTTTGTGTGACGAAGATAACCAAATTGTTTTGGAGAGAATAACTTTTCCTGAACCAGTTATATTTATTGCGCTTGAGCCAAAAACTAAGGCTGATCAAGAAAAAATGGCATTAGCTTTGAGTAAACTAGCAGAAGAAGATCCAACCTTTAGAGTAAGGACTGATGAAGACTCAGGCCAGACTATTATTTCTGGGATGGGTGAATTACACCTAGATATTATTGTGGATCGATTGAGAAGAGAATTTGATGTTGAAGCTAATATTGGTAATCCACAGGTAGCTTATCGAGAAACTATTCGAAAAACTGCAGAAGCGCAAGGTAAATATATTAAGCAGTCAGGTGGTCGTGGTCAATATGGTGATTGTCATTTGCGAATAGAAAAGATTGAGCACGTCGAAGGTGAATCTGAAGAAGACAAAGAAAAGCATTTTGAGTTTGTAGATGAGGTTAAAGGGGGCTCTATCCCTCGTGAATATATCTTGCCTATTCAAAAAGGTGTTAAAGAATCTTTAGACAATGGTGTGTTGGCTGGTTATCAGTTGATTGATATCAAGGTGGCTGTTTTTGATGGCTCATACCATGATGTTGACTCATCTGAGGCAGCTTTTAAAATAGCAGGTTCTATGGCTCTTAAGGCAGCAGTCAGAAAAGCTGATCCAGTTATTCTCGAGCCAGTTATGAGCGTGGAAGTCACTACTCCAGAAAGTTTTATGGGAGATGTAATTGGCGATCTTAATTCAAAGCGTGCTCATGTTCAGGAAATGATTGATCGTGCTAATGTTAAAGTTATCAAAGCTCAGGTTCCACTGGCTCAAATGTTTGGCTATGCAACTGCCTTAAGATCAATGACTCAGGGTCGAGCTAGTTACTCTATGGAATTTTTCAAGTACGATGAAGTGCCAAATAATGTTGCTCAGGAGATTATTGAAAAACGCGGAGGAGCTAAAACAACTGAAGAATAAAAAATATTATACGATAAAAAAGACAGGGGATCGGATCTCCTGTTTTTTGTATAATCAGATAATCTATTTAAATACATAACTCACCCCCACCCCTTAGTAAGGGGGAGGGATTAAGGGTGTGAGTAAAAAATAGAGATTGTCTATTTTTTATTACTTATCCACAGGGTGTTGAAAACACTTATAAACAAAAGGTTTTGTGATTATGATTTGGCTAAAATTAGCAAAAAAATAGAAATATACTAAATTTCACAAAAAATAGCTCATAAAGTACTTGCTAAATAAAAAATCCTCTGCTATAATCGTAATTGTTAAATAAAATAATATTGCTAAAGATAGCCGATTAGATTTAGGCTATCCCTTTAGCTTAAGGATTAGATTTAATCCTTAAGAAAATTTATAAAATTAATTAAATAAATATCGTTATGTCAGAAGTTTTTGATCGATCAAAACCACATGTCAACGTCGGAACAATTGGACACGTTGACCATGGTAAAACTACCTTAACTGCAGCTATTTTATCTCGTTTAAACAAAACAGGTAAAACCGCCCAAAATAAGGGTGTAGACCAGATTGATGCTGCTCCAGAAGAAAAAGAGCGTGGAATTACTATTGCTACAGCTCATGTGGAATATGAAACAGATAAAAGACATTATGCTCATATCGATTGTCCAGGGCATGCTGATTATATTAAAAATATGATTACTGGTGCTGCTCAGATGGATGGTGCTATTTTAGTTGTTTCTGCTGCTGATGGCCCTATGCCTCAGACTCGCGAACATATTTTACTTGCTAATCAAATTGGTGTTCCAGCTGTTGTTGTCTTTTTAAACAAGATTGATCAAGTTGATGATCCAGAATTAATTGATTTGGTTGAAGTTGAAATCAGGGATCTTTTGAAAAAATATGAATTTCCTGGTGATGAAGTGCCGATTATCAAGGGCTCAGCTTTGAAGGTTTTAGAGAATCCAGATGACGAAGAAGCTGGTAAATGTATTGATGAATTAATGGAAGCTTTGGATAACTATATTCCAGAGCCAAAACGTGATACTGATAAAGATTTTTTAATGCCAATTGAAGATATTTTTTCAATTGAAGGGCGCGGAACTGTAGTAACTGGTCGGATTGAAAGAGGCATGATCAAAATTAATGATGAAGTTGAAATTGTTGGTTTAAAAGATACTCAAAAAACAGTTGTGACTGGAATCGAAATGTTTAATAAACAATTACAAGAAGGTCAAGCTGGTGATAATGCTGGCATCTTGCTTCGTGGAACCAAAAAAGAAGATGTAGAAAGAGGCCAAGTTTTAGCTAAACCAGGCTCAATTACACCTCATACTGAATTTGAGACTGAAATTTATATCTTGAGCAAAGAAGAAGGTGGACGTCACACTCCTTTTGTAAAAGGTTATAAGCCTCAGTTTTATCTAACCACTACTGATGTAACTGGTGAAGTGACTGAGATTCCTGGTGAAATGGTAATGCCTGGTGATACTATCAAGGCTACTGTAAAATTGTTAGGCCCAGTTGCTTTAGAAGAAAAGCAAAAATATGCCATTCGTGAAGGTGGTCATACAGTTGGCGCTGGTATTGTTACCAAAATTATTAAATAATCAACAATCGCACATTAACTTGCATTATCAATGGAAGATCATAAAAATGTAGCAAAAAAAGAGGTTCCAGTTGTCAATGGCGAAGAGCTAAAAACTAGGATTCGGATTAAGATTCGCGCTTATGATCATAAGATTATTGATCAATCAACTCGAACCATAATTGAAACAGTTAGAAAAACAGGTGCTGAAGTGATCGGTCCGATTCCACTTCCAACCCAGAAAAGAAAATATACAGTTAACAGTGCAACTTTTAAACACAAAACAGCTCGGGACCAGTATGAGATGCGAACTCATAAAAGATTGTTGGATATTTTTGAACCAACCAATAAAACGGTTGAAGCTTTAACAAATTTACATCTACCAACTGGCGTAGATGTTGAGATAAAAATGTAGCCGAAAATTTGGCGTGCTGGCAGTAGGGAGGGGTATCAGCCGGCACTCTGGGTTATGCGGTTTGAAAGGATTATAAATTTTAAGAAAGAAAAAATAATAATTTACCCCCTAATTTTTCCGGGAAAGATTATTATCAACCCGGTTTTTGTTTACCCCGGGAAAAATGTCAAAATCAAGTCTAAGTTATGAAAATAATCATTGGTACAAAAAAAGAAATGACTCAGGTTTTTCAAGAGGATGGAGTAGTTACTCCTGTGACTTTGATTTCCTGTGAACCAAATATGATTACCAATCTTCGCCATCAAGAAAAAGATGGTTATTTAGCTGTTCAGATTGGTTATTTAAAAGCAAAAAAAGCTAATAAACCATTGACTGGGCAACACAAAGAAAATGGAGTATTTAAATATTTGAAAGAGTTTAGATCAGCCAAGCAAGAAGAAATTGACAATTTTAAACCAGGTGAAAAGTTAACTGTTGAGCAATTTGTGATTGGAGACTTGGTCAAGGTTACTGGTTCAGCTAAGGGTAAGGGATTTACTGGAGTAGTGAAACGATGGGGTTTTAGTGGAAGCCCGGCTTCTCATGGTCATAAGGATCAATTGAGGATGCCTGGATCCATTGGCGCAGCATCATTTCCAGGTCGAGTTTTAAAAGGAAAGAAAATGGGCGGTCGAGTTGGCAAGAGACAAGTTACGACCATTGGTCTTAAAGTTGTCTCAGTTGATGCTACAAATAATGAAATTGCTGTTAAAGGCGCAATCTCTGGTCCTTTGGGCGGGGTTGTTTTTGTTAGACAAAATTAATTATCACCATGGCTAAAGCACAGGTTTATAATCAAAAAGGTGAAAAGGTCAAAGAAGTTACTTTACCTAAGCAGGTTTTTGAAATTGAGGTAAGCCCAACTTTGGTTCAGCAAGCTGTTGTTACCCAATTGGCTAATAGTCGAGTGGCTATTGCCGATACAAAAGGTCGGTCAGAGGTTAGAGGTGGTGGCAAAAAACCATGGAAGCAAAAAGGAACTGGTCGTGCTCGACACGGATCAATCAGATCTCCTCTTTGGGTTGGTGGTGGAATTACTTTTGGTCCAACTAAAGAAAGAAATTTTTCCAAAGGTTTTAACAAAAAAGCCAAGACTAAGGCTTTGCTGATGGTTTTGAGTGACAAAGCTAAGTCCGAGAATATGTTGGTTATTGATGAATTAAAAATTAAAGCTGGCAAATCAAAAGAATTAGTTGAAATTTATCAGGCTTTGCCAAATAAAGAAAAAAAAGCAGTTATAGTTTTAGATAAAAAAGATGCCAATGTCTCGCGAGCTGCCAAAAATATTCCTTATCTGTCGACATTACCAGTGGATAGTTTAAACGTTGTTGATTTGTTAGGTTTTGAGTTAATGATTATTTCAGAAAAATCTATCAAACAGCTTGTTAAGAAGTATGCAACTAAAGAATAGTTATGGCATTAAAAAATATTTTTAAAAGAAAAGACAAGCCAGCAGCTCCAGTTAAGCCTGAAGAGCAAAAGTTAGCTGTGGCTTCAAAAAAATCAGTTTCAGCTCCAGCTAAAGCAGCAGCTCCAGTCAAAAAAATAACTGACCTTAAGCCAATCGCCCATAATATTATCAAATATCCCGTGATTACAGAAAAGGTAACTTTTTTGGGAATTGAGAATAAATATGTTTTTGCAGTTAGCCTCAAGGCTACTAAAAATGAAATAAAGAAAGCTATTTCAGAAATGTATAATGTTAAGCCAATTAAGGTTAATGTGATTAATATTAATGGTAAAAATGTTCGTTGGGGTCGAGTAGAAGGCAAGACCAATGATTGGAAAAAGGCAATTGTGACCCTAAAAAAGGGAGATAAAATAGAATTAGTTGAAGGAGTATAATTATATGGCAGTAAAAATTTACAAACCAACAACACCAGGTAGACGTAAGTCTTCGGTTGATTCATTTGTTGAGATTACTAAAAAGAAACCAGAAAAGTCATTGATTTTTAGAAAAAAACAGTTTGCTGGTCGAAATAATCAAGGTAAGATCACGGTTCATCATCGAGGTGGCGGGGCTAGAAAATTAATTCGTAAGGTTGATTTTAAGCGAGACAGATATGATGAGATCGCCAAAGTTGTAGCGATTGAGTATGATCCAGGTCGTTCAGCTTATATTGCTTTGGTACATTATCCAGATGGTGAAAAAAGATATATTCTGGCTGTAGAAGGTTTACAGGTTGGTGAAAATATTGTAAGTTCTACCAATAAAGTTGAAATCAAAACAGGTAATCGTTTGCCAATCAAATATATTCCAGCTGGTATTCCTGTTTGTAATCTTGAGTTCACCCCTGGCAAAGGTGGTCAATTAGTAAAATCAGCAGGGAATTCAGCTAATGTGATGGGAGTAGAAGGTGAGTATGCCAAGGTAAAGTTACCTTCAGGTGAAATTAGGAATTTTCCCAAAGAAGCTCTAGTAACAGTTGGTCGAGTTTCTAATCAATCTTACCGAAATATTCGTTGGGGAAAGGCTGGCCGAATGAGACATCGAGGTATTAGGCCAACAGTTCGTGGTAAAGCTATGAATCCAGTTGATCATCCTCATGGTGGTGGCGAAGGAGCCCAACCAATTGGCCTTAAGCACCCAAAGACTGCTTCAGGCAAACCAGCATTAGGAGTTCGAACTCGAAAGGCTAAGAAAAAATCAAATGTTTTTATAATCAAAAAAAGACACGCTAAGAAAAAAAGAAAATAGTAGATTAAATATATGTCAAGAAGTTTAAAAAAAGGACCATTTGTTGATCCAAAATTGTTAAAAAAAATAGAAAAAGTTAAGGTTGGAGATAATTCTCTAATTAAAACTTGGTCAAGAGCCTCGACTATTACTCCAGAAATGGTAGGCTTAACATTTGCTGTTCACAATGGTCGTGAACATATTTCTGTCTTTGTTACAGAAGAAATGGTTGGTCACAAATTGGGAGAGTTTTCACCTACTAAGAAGTTTGTGAGTCATGGTGGTCGAATGGCTAAAGAACAGTCTAAACCAACTAGTTAATAAAAAGATTGTTTATATATAAGTTATGGAAGTTAAAGCAAAGTTAAATAAATTACAGATTTCGCCTCGTAAAGTTAGGCTCGTGATTGATGTTGTGCGCGGCTCAGATGTTGAAATTGCTTTAGAGCAATTGCGACTTATGCCCAAAAAATCAGCTTTACCAATTTACAAGTTAGTTGCCTCTGCTTTGGCTAACGCTAAAAATAATCATGATTTAGAAACAGCTAATTTGTTTATCAAAGAAATTAGAGTAGATGAAGGGGTAACTTTGAAAAGATGGATGCCTCGGGCAATGGGACGAGCAACTCCTCTTATGAAGAGGTCTTCAATCGTGAGTATAATTTTAGCTGAGAAAGTTGAGTCAAAGAAAAGTTTAACCAAAAAATCAGACAAACAAGCTGACAAAAAAGATATCAAGACGGTTAGTGCAGATGAAATAAAGAAAACTTTAGGCAAAGATGATCAAGACAGAGTTGAGCAAAAGGACAAAGCTGCAGCTGGTAAGATGGGTAAATTTAAAGAAAAATTTAATTTCCGTAAAAGCGGAGGAGAATAAAAATAGATTATGGGACAAAAAGTTCATCCAACAATTTTCAGAATCGGAACCATTTATGAATCAAATTCAAAATGGTATGCTTCTCGTCAGGATTATGCTAAATATTTACAGCAAGACACAGAGATTCGTAAGCTTTTAATGAAAAAGTTTGTTGAAGCTGGTGTTTCTTGGGTTGAAATAAAAAGATCACCCAAGGACGTAGAAATTATTATTCATACTTCAAGACCGGGGATTATTATTGGTCGAGGTGGAGCTAGTGTTGAAGAGCTTAAAAAAGAGATTAAGCAAACTTATTTTGGTAGCAAAAAGATTAAGGTTAATATAAATATTCAAGAGGTGGCTAAGCCAGATTTAGATGCGCAATTAATTATGCAGGGCATAGCTCAACAGCTTGAAAAACGAGTCCCTTTTAGAAAGGCTGTTAAAAGGTCTATTGAGCAGGTCAAGAGAGCAGGGGCTAAAGGTGTAAAAGTAATTGTTGGTGGCAGACTAAATGGAGCAGAAATTGCTAGATCTGAATCTTTTTCTGATGGTAATTTACCATTACAAACCATTCGAGCTGATATAGATTATTCACGAGGCGCAGCTCAGACTATTTATGGTAAAATTGGGATTAAGGTCTGGATATATAAAGGAGAAATTTTTAGTAAGGATAAGCAGGAAGAAATGGACATGTCCTTTAGAGTAAATAACAAGAAACAGTAGAGTTATGCTAGAGCCAAAGAAATTAAAATTCAGAAAGCCACATCGGCCAAAAAATACTCATCAGAAAGCTGTGCGTTTGAATAAGTTGACTTTTGGTGAATTTGGTTTGAAAGCTGAAACTGGTGGTTGGGTATCTGCTAGACAGATTGAGTCTGCTCGTAAAGCTTTGACTCACCACATCAAGCGTGGTGGTAAAGTCTGGATTCGAATATTTCCTGATCGAGTTATTACTGGTAAAGGTGGTGAAGTAGGCATGGGTCATGGTAAAGGTGTGCCTGAAAAATATATTGCCGAAGTTAAAGCAGGTATGATTTTATTTGAAATGCAGGGGGTGACTGAAGAATTAGCCAAAGAAGCTATGCGCTTGGCTAACCATAAATTGTCAGTTAAAGCAAGATTTGTAAAAGTTTAAATTTATGAAAATTAAAGAATTAAGAGCCAAAACAATTTCAGAATTAGAAAAAACAATCGCCGCTCATCGAGTAACTGTTCGAGGCTTACGTTTTAAAGATGCTAATAAACAAGTTAAAAATGTTAAAGATATTAAGGCTAAAAAAAGAGAAATTGCTCGAATGATGACCATTGTTGCTCAAAAGAAAAAACTAGCCCAATCAGAAGATAAAAATAATAAACAGATTCAAAAATAGGATATGAATAAAGAAAAAGACAATTCAAGCGCAGAAAAAAAGATTATTAGATTTTTTAAGGGTATTGTAGTTTCTGCTGCCATGGACAAAACTATTGTAGTTGAAAGAAAGACTGTTAAGATTCATTCGCTTTACAAAAAACAATTTACAGTTAGTAAAAAATACAAAGTTCACGATGCCAAGAATGAATATCAAGTAGGTGATGAAGTAGAGTTTGTCGGTTGTCGACCGCTGTCAAAAGATAAAAAATGGCGAGTGGTTAGAAAAATAACCAAGCAAGATAAGGAATAAAGTATATGATCCAAGCAGAAACAAGTTTAAAAATTGCCGACAATACAGGTGCCAAGAGAATCAAGGTTATCAAGGTTTTGGGTGGTTCCAGAAGACGCTATGCTTATTTGGGTGATATTGTAACCGCTTCAGTTAAAGAAGCTATCCCTTATGCCCAAGTAAAAAAAGGTGATATAGTCCAGGCGGTGATTGTTAGACAACGTAAAGAAGTTAGAAGAAAAAATGGGGTTTATATTCGCTTTGATGAAAATTCCGCTGTTATAGTTGACCCTAAGAATAAAGAGCCTAAAGGTACTCGTATTTTTGGACCGGTTGCTCGCGAGTTGCGGTTGGCTGGATTTAATAAAATTGTTTCCTTAGCCCCTGAAGTTTTATAAAATTATGAAAATCAAGAAAAACGACAATGTAATAATCAAGTCAGGAAAAGACAATGGCAAAAAAGGTAAAGTGATTGCTGTCTATCCAACTGATAAAAAAGTAACAGTAGAAGGTTTGAATGTGCTAGTTAAACATGTTAAACCAAAGAAACAGGGAGAAAAAGGTCAGCGGGTGCAATTTAGCCGACCAATCCCAGTTGATAAAGTTGCCTTGGTTTGTCCAAAATGTAATAAGCCTACTCGAGTTGGTTTTAAGATTTTAGAGGATGGCAAAAAAAAGAGAATGTGTAAAAAGTGTAAAGCAACCGTAAATTAAAAGAGATATGTCATTATTGAAAGAAAAATATAATAAAGAGGTTATTCCACAGCTCAAAGAAAAATTAGGAGTTGATAATATTTTAGCTTTGCCAAAAATCACTAAGATTTCTTTGAATATTGGCTTAGGGCGTTCACAAGGAGATCCTAAGTTCAATGAAATAGCTCAAACAACTTTAGAAAAGATTACTGGCCAGAAACCTTCTATGAGAAAAGCTCGTTTGTCTATTTCTTCATTTAAAGTTAGAGAAGGCTCAGATGTTGGAATGTTAGTGACTTTGCGTGGAAAAAGAATGAACGATTTTTTAGATAAATTTATTCATGTTACTTTACCAAGGGTTCGTGATTTTAGAGGTTTAAATATCACCTCAGTAGATCAGGATGGTAATTTGACTATTGGTATTAAAGAACATATTGTATTTCCAGAGATTGAGTCAGAAGATATTGAAAAAATTCACGGTCTTGAGGTAAGCATTACAACCTCTGCTACCAATAGAGAGGCTGGCCTAGCTTTATTTCAATTGTTAGGTTTTCCATTTAAAAAAGAAGAAGAAAAAAAATAAGAGAATATGGCAAAAGTTAATCACATCATTAAAGCAAAACGTTCACTTACTAATCCTAAGTTTTCAACTCGGGAAGAAAAGCGTTGTTGGCGCTGTGGCCGTAAAAGAGGCTATATCAGAGATTTTGGTTTGTGTCGGATTTGTTTTCGTGAATTGGCTAATAAAGGTGATTTGCCAGGAGTTAGAAAATCAAGTTGGTAATAATTTAAACATAAAGATAAGTATCATTTTCATATGACAGACCCAATTGCAGACATGTTAACAAGAATAAGAAACGCTCAGATGGCTAGTAAGCGGAGCGTTAGTATTCCTTTTTCCAAGATAAAGCTAGCCTTGGCAGAGATTTTAGTTAAAGAAGGTTTTGTTAACAAAGCTGTTAAAGAAAAAAATATTTTTGATGAAATCAAAATAGATTTAAAATATGTGGGTAAAAATTCAGTTATTCAGCATATCAAAAGAATTTCCAAGCCTAGCTGTCGGGTTTATGCGACTTATGCAGATATCCCTTATGTTTTAAATGGTCATGGGATGGTTATTTTATCAACCTCTAAAGGTATTTTGGTTGATAGAGATGCTAGGTCTCAAAAAATTGGTGGCGAATTAATCTGTGAAATTTACTAATATGTCAAGAATAGGTAGAAGAACAATTGAAATCAAAGAGGGAGTAGTGGTTAATTTTGCTGAAAATATTATTTCTGTCAAAGGACCTAAAGGAGAATTGACCCAAGTTGTTCATCCTCAGGTAAAAGTTATTATAAAAGATAAGGAGATTGAAGTGGCTGTTAAAAATCCTGAGAATAAAAATGAAAGAGCTTTGTGGGGACTTTTTAATGCTTTGATTTTTAACATGGTTAAGGGCGTGACTGAAGGTTTTTCAAAATCTTTAGAAATCAACGGAGTTGGTTATCGTTTTGAGATTAAAGGTAAGCAGCTTGTTTTGCATGTTGGTTTTTCCCATTTAGTTGAATTAGATTTGCCAGCTGGAGTTGAGGCGAGTGTTGAAGGAAACGTTTTAACGATTACTGGTTTTGATAAGCAAGTCGTAGGCGCTTTTGCGGCTAAAGTTAGAGAAGTTAGAAAGCCTGAGCCATATAAGGGTAAGGGTATTAAATATACTGATGAACAAATAATTAGAAAAGCTGGTAAACAAGCTAAAACAGCAGAATAATAAGGATATGAGCAATAAAATTTTACAAAAAAGAAAAGCGCGTTTACGCCGAAAAAACAGAGTCAGAGCTAAGGTGGTTGGCACCTCAGCTAGACCACGTTTGGTTGTTTTTAGAAGTCTTAATAATATCTGGTCTCAGATAATTGATGATTCTCAAGGCAATACTTTATGTAGCGCGAGTAATAAAGGGCTAAAAGCTAAAGGCACCAAGACTGAGCAAGCTGCTTTAGTTGGTCAGGAAATAGCTAAAAAAGCGCAGGTCAAGAAAATTAGTAAAGTTGTTTTTGATAAATCATCATATAAATATCACGGTCGAGTCAAGGCTTTGGCTGAGGCTGCCCGTAAAGAAGGTTTAGAATTTTAATTATGGATAAAGAAAAAAAACAAGAGAATATTTCAGCAGAAAAAAAAGTCCCAGAAACTAAAAAGACTAGTTTTGGTGCTAAGCCTTTTACTGGAAAAGGAAGATTTGGCGATAAATCGCGTCGACCCAGAAGAAAAGAAAAAGAAAGCGAATTTGATCAAAAAATTATTGAAATAGCCAGAGTTACTAGGGTGACTGCAGGTGGAAAAAGAATGCGTTTTCGAGCTTGTGTGGTGATTGGCGATCGCAAAGGCAAGATTGGTATGGCAGTCATGAAAGGTGCTGATGTCACCATAGCTGTTAACAAGGCTGTTAATAAGGCTAAAAAAGACATGATTACTGTTAAGACTATCAATGAGACTATTCCTCACGAGATAAAAAGTAAGTTTGGTGGTGCACAAGTTTTTATGAAGCCAGCTAAAGCTGGGACAGGTGTGATTGCTGGCGGAGTAATCCGTTCAGTAATTGAATTATCTGGAATTAAAAACATAGTTACCAAGATTCAAGGCTCAAAAGGCAAGATCAATAATGTTAAAGCTGCTTTAAATGGTTTAGAAAATTTGAGAACTGCTGAAGATTTTGAAAATTTGAGAAAAAAATAATATATTATAACTATGGCAATCGGTTTACATAATTTAAAATCAGTAAAAACTAAAAGCAAGAAAAGGCTAGGTAGAGGTAATTCTTCAGGTACTGGTACTTATGCTGGTAGAGGTCAAAAAGGACAGCGCTCAAGATCTGGTGGCAAGGGTGGCTTAAAAAGATTGGGAGTTAAGGGTTATTTATTAAGGATTCCCAAGTCCCGTGGTTTTAAAAGTTTAAACGCTGGTTTTGAAGTTGTGTCTTTGGAAAATATTGCTAAACTTACTAAAGACAATAAAAAAATAAACCTAAGGGTTTTGAATAAGGCTGGCTTGATTACTAACAATAAAAAAGTTAAAGTTTTAGGGGAGGCTCAGCTTGAAAAATCTGTAGAAATTATTGTTCACGCTTTTTCTAAAACTGCTCAAGCAGCTATTGAGAAGGCTGGTGCTAAAGCTACCCTGATCAAGGCTATTGAAAAGCCAGGGGCAAAGAAAAAGCCTCAAGGTGATAAAAAATAATCAATCATAATCAATCTACATGGCAGTTATTGATAAAATAGCTCGTATTTGGAAGATAAAGGATTTGAGAAACAAGATTCTTTTTGTCTTTGTAATGCTGGTTATTTTTCGTTTTGCAGCCCATATTCCAATTCCTGGAGTTAATATTGAAAATCTTAAAAATCTTTTTTCACAAAGTCAGTTTCTAGGTTTGTTAAATGTTTTTTCTGGTGGTGCTTTGTCTAATTTTTCAGTAGTCATGTTGGGAGTGGCTCCTTATATTACTTCTTCAATTATTTTTCAATTGTTGACCATGATTGTGCCACGCTTACAAGAGATTCAAAAAGACGGTGAAGCTGGCCAACGTAAGATTAACAAATGGCAACGTTGGTTGACTGTGCCTTTGGCAATTGCTCAATCTTACGCCACGATAACTTTGTTGCAACAAGCAGGCCAGGGTATCATTGGTCAGCTAACTGCTATGCAATACGCGAGTGCTATTATTACGATCACAGCTGGTTGTGTATTTTTGATGTGGATTGGAGAATTAATTACAGAAAAAAATATTGGTAATGGAATATCTCTGTTAATTTTTGCTGGTATTATTGCTGGCATCCCAACTGCTCTTCAGCAAACAGCTTTAACTTTTGATAGCTCAAAATTACCTGAAATAATTGTTTTTTTAGCAGTTGCCTTAGTAACTGTTGTGGGAGTAGTTGTTATTAATGAAGCTCGGCGGAATATTCCAGTTAATTATGCCCGGCAAATTAGGGGTAATAAAATGTATGGTGGTACCTCAACTCATTTGCCACTCAAGGTTAACCAAGCTGGAGTAATCCCAATTATCTTTGCGATTTCTTTTGTTTTATTCCCGCCACTTGTAGCGCAATTTTTTTCAAGCTCCTCAGTCACTTGGTTAGCAACTTTTGCAACTTGGCTCGGGAATTTGTTTAACAATCCTTGGTTTTATGCATCATTTTATTTTATTTTAGTAGTTGCTTTTACTTATTTTTATACAGCAGTTATTTTTAAGCCTGATGAAATTGCTGAAAATTTGCAAAAACAAGGAGCTTTTGTGCCTGGGATTCGACCAGGAGAGCCAACTGCAGACTACTTACAAAAAACTTCCTCAAGAATACTTTTGACTGGTGCTTTGTTTTTAGGTATTATCGCGGTCTTGCCATATGCTCTTCAGTCAGTTGGGACAGTCCAAACCATGGTGGTTGGTGGTACCTCACTTTTAATTGTGGTTTCAGTAGTTATTGAAACAGTTAAACAAATTGAATCACAATTAGTGATGCGCGATTACGAAGGTTTTTAAATTTATTGTTAAAAAAATTGAAAATATGCGAGCTGACAGCAGCTTGTTTTTTCTTTAATTTAAAGGTTAAATATGTTATTCTTAAGATGAAATATGCTTAATAAAAATTTGTTAAAATTAGTTATTTTTGGACCGCAAGGAGCGGGTAAGGGTACTCAGGCTAAAAAAATTGCTGCTCATTTTGATTTGGCGCATATTTGTACTGGGGACTTAATGCGTGAAGAGATAAAGAAAAATTCTAAATTAGGAGAGTCAATTACCCAAGATGTTAAGCGTGGCGAAATAAAGGGTCTTTCCAAAATTGCTACCATTTTATTAAGCAATCGACTTTTGAAAAATGATGTTAAGGAAAAAGGCTATATCATTGATGGCTATCCCCGCAATCAAGAGCAATTAGAAATTTTATCCAAATTAACCAAATTAAGTAAAGTAATTGTTTTACAAGTTAAGAAAAAATTTTTAATCAAGAGGTTGGTCAATCGTCTTGTTTGTCAGAAATGTGGAGCTAATTATAATTTAGTTACCAATCCTCCTCAAAAAAAAGGAATTTGTGACGTGTGTGGCGGCAAGGTTGAACTTAGGATGGATGACACCCCGCAGGCGATTACTAGTCGGCTCAAGTATCACCAAAAAGAAACCAAGCCTTTGATCGCTTATTATAAAAAGAGAGGCTTGGTTTTAGAGATAGATGGTAACCAGTCTATTGAAGATGTTTTTGAAGATATAAAAAGTAAATTATTATTTTAATGATAATTATAAAATCAGAAGAAGAAATAAAAAAAATGCAAGCCAGTGGTCAGCGTTTAAATAAGGTCATGGATGAGCTTATTAAGATGACTCAACCGGGGATTAGCACAGCTCAGATAAATGAAAAGGCTTTGGAGCTGGTTCGTAAATCAGGAAGTAAACCTGCTTTTTTAGGTTATCACGGTTTTCCAGGAGCTGTCTGTACCTCTATAAATGAAGAGGTTGTGCATGGCATCCCTAGTCCCGAGCGAATTATTCAGGGTGGAGATTTAGTTAAGCTTGATATTGGTTTAATTTATGAGGAATATTTTTCTGATATGGCTCGGACTATTATTGTCGGGGAAGTCTCAGCTGAAACTAGAAAATTAGTTGAAGTTACTCAACAAGCCTTACATAAAGGTATTAAAAAAGCTCAAGTAGGTGGGGCTATTGGTGATATAGGTCAAGCTGTACAAAAGCATGTTGAAAAGCACGGATTTTCAGTAGTGACTGAAATGGTAGGGCATGGCATCGGCCTAGACTTACACGAAGATCCAGCTGTGCCAAATCATGGACACAAGAATACCGGACCTAGGCTTGAAGCAGGGATGACTTTGGCAATTGAGCCTATGGTTAACATCGGAAATGGTAAAATAAATATTGACAAAAAAGATGGCTGGACAGTGCGAACAGCAGATGGTTCGCTGTCAGCTCATTTTGAGAATACTATTGCGATTACTGACAAAGGACCAAAGATTTTAACAAATTAAAAATTAAAAAATACAATATGTCACGAGTTTTAGCAATTGATTATGGAGAAAAATATATTGGTCTGGCCATGGGAGACACTGAGGAGTATTATATTGTGCCCTATGAGGTGCTCTCAACTGGTTCTTTTGAAGACTTGTATATTGAGCTGGAAAAAATAGTTAATGAAAGTAAGATTGACGAAATTGTGGTGGGTTATCCTCTGGGGATGAATGGAGAAAAAACCGACCAAACTTTGGAAGTGGAAAAATTTGCTGATGCCTTACAGGCCAAGGTTGGTTTACCGCTAATTTTTGAGGATGAAAGGTTGACTTCAAAAATGGCAGAAAAACAGCAACAAGGTTTTTTGAAGAAAATTTGGTCTGGCACTAATAAAAATCAAGTTCAAAAGTCTTCAGCAATTTTGATCTTGGAAACTTATTTAGATAAAAAGAAAAATCAAAAGGGATGATTTATTTAGGAGCTTTTTGTTTGAGTGCGGGTTTGGCGATTTTTATTACTTTGTTAGTAAAAAAAATCGCTTTTAGATATAATCTATTAGATCAGCCTCGAACTGATGAAGGTAGTCGTCATATCCACAAAACTCCAGCAGCTTTGATGGGCGGGGTGGCTATCTTTATGGCTTTTTTTCTGACAGTTTTGGTGGAAATATTTTGGAGTGATTCGCTGTTAGGCGGTTTTTTATTACCCAAGCATCTGGGCGTGATCTTTTTAGGGGGTTTAGTCTTGATAATTGGTGGAGTTTTGGATGATAAATACAATCTCAAGCCTAGCCGCCAGATTATTTTCCCTATTATCTCAGCTCTCATCGTAATTGCAGGTGGCATTGGCATCGCCTATATTAATAATCCTTTTGGAAGCACCTTGTATTTTGATCAGCTTAAGCTGACTTTGTTCTCTTATCAGGGAGTGCCCTATCAAATTATGGTGTTAGCTGACTTGTTTGCTCTGATCTGGATCTTGGGGTCTAGTTATACTACCAAATTTTTAGATGGCTTAGATGGCTTAGTCGCTTCCATAACTGCCGTAGGTTCTTTTGTCATTTTTATCTTAGCTTTGTCTACGAGTGTGGCTCAGCCTGAGACAGCTCTCTTGGCTATTACTTTAGTTGGTGCTTTGGTAGGATATTTAGTTTTTGCTTGGCATCCAGCTAAAATATTTTTGGGTGAAGGTGGCTCACTTTTTTGTGGCTTTATGCTAGCGGTTTTAGCGATCTTAGCGGGCTCAAAAGTAGCAACAGCTTTGTTGATTTTGGGGGTGCCTATTTTGGACGTGATTTGGGTGGTTTTGAGAAGAATTTGGAAGAAAAAATCTCCCTTTTTAGCTGATCGTCAGCATTTACATTTTAGGCTATTAGACGCTGGTTTTTCTTATCAGCAAGCAGTCTTATTTTTAGTGGCAATTTCCGCGATTTTTGGTTTTGCCAGCTTGTTTTTACAAAGTAAAGAAAAATTGATCGCCCTCCTAATTTTATTGGGGATAATGGTGATTTTAGCTCTAGTGGTAGTCTACCTTTATCAGCAGAAAAAACGTCTTGACAAAGAGCGTTAGAGCTCATATAATACGTTTATATTTAGCTAACAAGCTTATTTTTTTATGATTATGTTCGCAATTATCAATACCGGTGGTAAGCAGTATAAGGTTACTGAAGGCACTAAGGTAAAAGTAGAAAAACTTGAGGCAGCAGAAGGTAAAAAATTTACTTTTTCTGATATTTTACTCATAGCAGACGAGACAGGTAAAACTGTTAAAATTGGCAATCCCACTGTAAAAGGAGCCAAAGTTGAGGGCCAAGTTATCCAACAAGGTCGTGCAAAAAAAGTGATAGTCCATAAATACAAGCCTAAGACTCGTTATCGAAAGGTCAATGGTCATCGACAATTTTTTACAGAAGTTGAGGTAACTAAGATTACAGCTTAAGCTTAAATTTAAAAAATCATCGCGAGAATTTCTCAGGGTGGTTTTTTATTTTAGATATTTTTTAGATTTCATGGCGGTTGGTAATTGCTCCAGCGAGAGTAATCTCGTCAGCGTATTCAATGTCTGAGCCTAGGGGAAGCCCCCTAGCTAAGCGAGTTATCTTGAGAGGATATTTTTTTAATAATTTTGAGAGATAAAGAGCAGTAGTCTCTCCTTCCATGTCTGGATTAGTTGCGATAATAATTTCTTTGATGTCTTCTTTTTTGAGTCTTTCTTCCAAGGCTTTGAGATTGAGAGCTTCGGGGCCAATCCCATTGGGCTGATCAATCACCCCACCGAGAATAAAATATAAACCTTGATATTGGCCAGATTTTTCTAAAGCTGATAAGTCTAAGACATCAGCCACTAGACAGAGGATGGTCTGGTCTCTTTTAGAATCTTTGCAAATTGGACAAATATCTTGTTCAGATAAGGAAAAACATTTCTGACACTGGCGAGTGTCTTTTTTTATTTGAATAATTGCCTGAGCAAATTTTTCATTTTCCGTCTGGCTCTGAGTTAACAAATGATAAGCAAATTTTTTGGCTGTTTTGGGGCCAACTCCAGGTAGCTTGTTAAAAGAATTTATTAACTCTTGGACAGAGTAGGGAATATGCTCCATAGTTTTTAATTTAAACCAGGAAAGTTTCCAGCTTGTTGCATTTTTTGAGCAGCTTGTTTTTGAGCTGAATCTTTGACTGAATTAAATAGATTTTTTAATTCATTTTCCAATTTTTCTTTGTGTTCAGTTGAAAGTAATTCAGGGCTAATCTCTAGACTTAAGACTTTTTGGTTGCCATTGGCAGTTAACTTGAGCTGGTTGTCTAAAGCTGTTTCTTCAACTACTATTTCTCCGAGAATTTTTTGGAGTTGTTGAGCTTGATTTTTTAGATCTTTCAGTTGTTTTAATTGGTCAAACATAATAAATAATTAAAATAATTAAAATTTTGGTGGTAAATCATTTTTTGAGATACCTTTAGCCAGGTTGTCAAAAGAGGCTTTTTCTTTGTTAAAGACTAGCTGAATAGTCCCAGTTGGACCGTTTCTGTGCTTGGCAATGATGATCTCAGCGATATCATCTTGATACAGGTTTTCAAGGGCATTGGTATCCACACCATCTGGTGTATCCGATTTAATGCTTTTATAATATGATTCACGATAAATAAACATTACTACATCAGCATCTTGCTCAATTGAGCCAGATTCACGTAGATGGGAGAGCTTGGGGATTGATTTGGTGCCTTGTTGCTCAACAGCCCGAGAAAGCTGGGAAAGGGCAATAATCGGGATATTAAGCTCGCGAGCAATATGTTTGAGTCCTCGGGATATTTCGGAGATTTCTTGAACTCGACTTTCTGAGCCATGTCGGCCTTCCATTAGTTGTAAATAGTCAATCACTAAGAGGTCAAGGCCATGTTCCATTTTGAGCCTTCGGGCTTTGGTTTTGATTTCTAGGATATTTGAGCCAGCTGAGTCATCAATAAAAATTGGTGCTTCGGAGAGGACACCCATGGCTTGACCAATTCTAGAAAAGTCATCGTCTTCTCCGCTATCAGATAGATTACCAGTTCGCATTTTCCAGAGGTCAACTCCAGCTTGAGCACAAAGAAAACGATCAACTAGTTGCTCTTTGGACATTTCTAAAGACAGCACCCCGACAGCTAATTTTTCTTTGACTGCTACTAGTCTGGCAATATCAAGAGCAAGAGCAGTCTTACCCATCGAAGGTCGAGCAGCCAAGATGATTAAATCTGATTTTTGTAAACCACCTAGCTTTTTATCTAGATCATAATAATGAGTTCGAATACCACGGAGTTTGCCAGAGTCTTTGTGGATTTGATCAATCCTGTCAAAAGCATCAGTCAGGGTGGTCTGGATGGGGATGAAATTTTGTTGTAAGTATTTTTGAGAAACTTTAAATAAAGCTTGTTCAGCCTTGTCGAGGAGGGCGTCAACTTCTGTATCTTCACCATAACCTAGGCTAACAATCTCTTGAGAGCTCTCAATCAGTCTTCGCAAAGTAGCTTTTTTTTGAACTAATTCAGCATAATTTTTAACATTAGAGGCAGTCGGGACAGAGTTGGCAAGGGAAACTAGATAGCTGCGGCCACCGATAGCTTCGAGCTCTTTTTTGTCAGTTAATTTTGAGCTTAAGCTCAAAATATCAATCGGTTCATTTTCAGAATAGAGGGCAATCATGGCTTCCATGATTTTTTCATGAGCTGGCTTGTAAAAATCATCAGCAGTCAAAGTGTCAGCTATCTTGATGAGAGCATTTTGGTCGATTAAAATAGCACCTAAGACTGCTTGTTCAGCTTCTAGATTGTGCGGTGGGATCTTGACTAGGCCTTCTCCAGCAATAGATTGGAGAGGCTTGTTTTTGGGGATATCTTCGATCATAGGTTAGTTATTTGGTCTTTATATTTTAGCGTATTTTGGGGATTTTTTCCATGCCCAATTAACCCACATTTTTTCCACGGTTTATGCAAAACAAAAACACCTTTATTAAAGGCGTTTTTTGGTTGTGGGCCGTGAAGGATTCGAACCTTCGACCTTCTCCTTAAAAGGGAGCTGCTCTACCAGCTGAGCTAACGGCCCATAAAATAATTAATTGATATTAAATAAAAAAATGCCAAAAAGCAAGATCATTAAAAGTATAGTCATTTTTTAATCATATGTCAAATCAAGGGGCTTTTTATGCTTTTGAGCCTAGAGTTAGCCACTTGAGTATAGACTTGAGTAGTTTTAATATTTTGATGACCTAGTAACTCTTGGATATAGCGTAAGCTTGTGCCATTTTCTAAAAGATGAGTAGCAAAGCTGTGCCGGAGACTATGGAAAGAAGCAGGTCGAGTGATTCCAGATTTTATTAAATTATTACTAAATATTTTTTGGGCTGTTCGAGTTGTTAGTTTTTTACCAGATTGGTTAGTAAAAATATAATTTGCAGGTCTTTTGTCTTGAATAAAATTTTTTAGTGAATTTATAATTTTGAGGGGGATTAGACTAATTCGATCTTTATTGCCCTTGGCTTGGTAAATATAAATTAAATTTTCAGTAAAATTTAAATCATTAACTTTTAAATTGACGACTTCACTGACTCGAAGACCAGCTCCGTAGCTGAGAGCGAGGATAAGATAATGTTTGGGATTTGTTGTTACTTCAAGTAATTTGGCGATCTCTGCTCGAGATAAGACAATAGGTATTTTGTGGTCATTTCTGGGGAGAGTTTCGAGAATATTTAATTTCTTTTTTAGAATTTTTAGAAAATATGTTTTCAAAGCATTACAAGCCAGCCTCATAGTCGCTGCAGCCAGATTTTTTTCTTTTAGAGATAATAAATAGGCTTGAACATCCTGAGTGTTTGCTTGCCAGATACTTTTAGCAATAAACACCTTGAATTCTCTTACATAGTGACAATAGGCCTTTATAGTCCTGGGTGAGTAATTTTGAGCTTTTAGGAAAATTTCAAAGGAAATTTCGTTATTTTTAGCTTTGTTTTTAGCTGAATATTTAGCTTGATTTGGCATGTTTTATTAAGTATAATTTAATTAGATCTATCAAAAAATCGCCCTAAATTAAGGCGCTTTTATCAGAACAAATAGAATAGCGCCCCTATGGGACGCTTATGAGATAATTGTAGCTAACCTTGGCCATATCGTCAACTTGTTCAGATAAAAGGAGTTAGCTGAAATATTCCTTTTCTTTTCTGGGCTATCGCCCAATTGTTTTAAAAAATTTTCAAATTTCTTTTTCT
>Ga0208769_1000090_pt1 | contig 43545 bp, 49 predicted proteins | sample AntAceMetag02UKC_FD_184768 | JGI IMG/M metagenome (GOLD analysis project Ga0208769, IMG submission 184768) | Saline lake microbial communities from Ace Lake, Antarctica- Antarctic Ace Lake Metagenome 02UKC (SPAdes) (version 2) | ecosystem: Environmental > Aquatic > Non-marine Saline and Alkaline...
GGTAAGAGAGGAATTGAGATTCTTCATTCTTTAAAGAAAGAACCAAATATCGAGGTAGAAATATCTGATCAGAATGTTGATAGCGTAAAGAGCGTTGATGAGAAGATCATAAAATTAGCTCAAACTACAGATGCTGAAGTTTTGACTACTGATTACAATTTAAACCGTATTGCTCAGCTTCAAGGAGTTAAGGTTTTAAATATTAATGATCTTGCTAATGCCCTAAAGCCGACCTTTATCTCCGGGCAGAGATTTTCTCTAAAGCTTATTAAAGAAGGTAAAGAACATAACCAAGCTGTAGGATACCTAGAAGACGGTACTATGGTAGTAGTTGAGAACTCTCGACGTTTGGTTGGTAAGATTGTTAATATTGAAGTTACTTCAATACTGCAGAGCTCAAGCGGTAGGATTGTATTTACAAAATTAGCCGGATAAAAAAGGTTTAAGAGTGTCCATATGGTATCAGGAGTAGGTGTAGTTATAGTCTCAGCCGGTGAAGGGAAGAGGTTTAAGAAGGATAAGGCTACTTTAAGATTATCGGGTAAGCCTCTTTTTTGTAAGTCTCTCAATACTTTTAAGAGTATAAAAGAGATAAAAGAGATTGTACTGGTTCTTAGAAAATCTAATTTCAGCTTAGCTAAAAAACACATTTTCTCCAAAAGCGGATCCGCCTTAGGCGGAAAGGCTAAGTTTGTTAGTTTAGTGGAGGGTGGAGCAAAAAGGGCTGATTCGGTTTCAAAGGGTTTATCAGCTTTGAGTAAGGATACAGAGCATGTTCTAATTCATGATGCTGCCAGGCCTTTTGTAACTAAGAAAACAATTCTTGATATACTAAGAGAGTTGAAAAAACATCCGGCAGTAATTTGCGGATTAAGGTGTCCGGATACTTTAAAGCTAGTAAAGGAAGGCGTTGTAAGGAAGACTTTAAATAGAGAAGATGTCTATCTGATCCAAACTCCCCAAGGTTTTAAAAAAAGGGTTATAGTTGAAGCTTATAAAAAGCTCAGAAAGAAGAAGTTTACCGATGATGCTCAAATGTTAGAGCTTTTGGGTAAGAGAGTTAAGGTGATTCCCGGAGATTTGCTGAACTTTAAGATAACTTACCCAGAGGATTTAAAATTAGCTAAGGTGGTTTGCGATGAAAGGCTATAAGATAGGGTTAGGTTTTGATGTTCATCGCTTAAGCAAGAAGAAGAAAGATTTAATCCTTGGTGGTGCCAAGGTCACCTCCAGCTTTAGTTTAATAGCGGTTTCCGACGGCGATGTAGTGCTACACGCAGTAAGTGATGCTTTGTGCGGGGCAGCTTGCTTAGGAGATATTGGCGATTACTTTCCACCGCAAGATAAAAAATCAAAAGGCATTGATAGTAAGGAAATTTTAAGCTTTGTCTTAAAGAAGGTGAAGAAGAAATACGCCATTGGCAATCTCGATATTATTATTGTCACTGATAAGCCGCGGCTTTTTCCTTATAAGGGAAAGATTGCTAAATCTTTAAAAGGACTTCTCTCAACCGCCAAGGTGAATGTAAAACTTAAATCCAAAGAGGGCTTAAGTATTTTAGGTGGTAAGAATAGTATTAGTTGTTTTGCTTTTGTTTCCCTAAGGAAGCGCAAGAATAAGTAATATGTTAAAGATCTATAATTCCTTAACTAAAACCAAAGACCTTTTTACTCCCCAAGAGGAATCCTTGGTAAAGATGTATACTTGTGGGGTTACTGTCTACGATGATTGTCATATTGGCCATGCTAGGAGTCTTTATATATTTGAGGTTATTAGAAGATACTTAAAGTATCGGGGCTATAAGGTTCAGTTTATAAGAAATATTACTGATATTGACGATAAAATTATAAATCGAGCTAAAGAACTAGGAGTTGACTGGGAAAAGTTAGTTAATAAGTATATTAATAGCTACTATCAGGATTTAAAAGTCTTAGGCGTTAGCAAGGCTGATAAAGAGCCTCGGGCTACTGAGAATGTAGGGAGTATGATTAAGTATATTGAGAAGTTAATTGATAAGGAATATGCTTATGCGACTGAGAGTGGGGTCTATTTTAGCGTAAGAAAGCTTAAAAATTATGGTAAGCTTTCCGGACAGAGTATTGATAAGATGAAAGGGAATGTAAGAATATCAAAGGATGAAGCTAAGAAAGATCCTTTAGACTTTGCTCTTTGGAAGAAGGCTAAAGAAGGAGAACCTTTCTGGCCTAGCCCTTGGGGTAATGGTAGGCCCGGGTGGCATATTGAGTGTTCAGTTATGAGCCAGAAATACTTAAAGACTGATACTTTGGATATTCATGGTGGAGGAAGAGATTTAATTTTTCCTCACCATGAGAATGAGTGTGCTCAGGCTGAGGCCTTAACCGGAAAAGTTTTTGCTAATTATTGGATACACCACGGCCTTTTAACTATCAATAGCCAGAAAATGGCTAAGTCTTTGGGTAATTTTATTACTATTTCCGACGCAGTAAGTAGATACTCAGCAGATATCTTAAAGATATTTTACCTTCAAGCTCACTACTCGAGTTCAGTAGATTTCTCTGACGAGAGAATGGGGGAAGCTAAGAAGGCTTATGAAAGAATTCAAATATTTATTAATCGAATAAACTCAATAAAAAAGGTCAAGGTAACTAAAGACGCAGAAGAGCTGTTAAAACAATTGAAAGATAAGTTTGTTGAGTCTATGGATGATGATTTCAATATGCCCAAAGGTTTAGCAGTTTTATTCGATATAATTAGCACCAGTAATAAGATTTTAGATATTGAAGATGAGCCTATGATTAAATTAGCTGGTATTAGTGGATTAGTTGAAGAGATTTTGGACATTTTTGGTATTAGCTTTAAGTTACAAGAAGCTACTGAGATATCAGAAAAAGATATAAAGAAGCTGATAAAGATACGAACTGAATATAAGCAGAAGGAGAAATATCAAGAGGCTGACGATATTCGAAAAGAACTAGAAGAGCGAGGAATAATCTTAGAGGATACAAAAGAGGGTACTACCTATAGGAGTAAACTGTGAGAAGAAAAGGTTTTTTTATCTCTATTGAAGGCTTAGAGGGTAGTGGAAAGAGCAGTGTTATCAAGTTCATCACGAAGCTATTGCGAAAGAAGAAAGTTTCTTTTAAAGTCTATCGGGAGCCAGGCTCAACTAAGGTTGGTGAAAAGATAAGAAAAATACTCTTAGATAAAAAAAATAAAAATCTATCAGCTCACACTGAATTACTTCTTTATCTTGCTGCTCGAACTCAACTTATTGAAGAAAAACTAAAAAAGGATTTTAAAAAATATGACTTTATTCTTTGTGATCGTTTCTTTGATTCAACTCTTGCCTATCAAGGTTTTGCTTTGGGACTAGGTAAGATTGTTGAAGAATCAGTTGTGATGTTTTCATTAGGTATAACCCCTAACTTAACCTTAGTTCTTGATACGCCGCCAAAATTAGGCTTAGCTAGGTTAAAAAGCAAAGACCGCATTGAGTCAAGAGCACTGAGCTTTCATAATCGCTTGCGCAAGGGATACTTACAATTGGCAAAAAAATATCCTACTCGGGTAAAGATAGTTGATGCCTGCGACAGCCTGTCTCAAATCTATCAGCGCGTTGAAAAACAATTAAAGAGAGTGTTTTGAAAGAAGATATTTTAAATTACTTCTCAATCTTAAAGAAAAGAGAACTTCTTGGCACATCTTACCTTTTCATTGGGGAGGATATGCCGACGATTATAGATGTTGCTAAGTTAATCAGTTGCACTGAAGGTGCAGATTTTTGTGATAGTTGTTGGGATTGCAAAAGAATAGAATCGGGGAATCATCCCGATCTCTTTACTATTTCACCTGAGGGTTTTTCAATAAAGATTGAACAAGTGAGAGAGGGAATGCGTTTTTTTTCCTTAAAGAGTTTTAGGTTAAGAAAAAAGATTATGATTATAAAAGATGCCCAAGCCCTAACCCCAGCTGCGGCTAACGCTTTTCTTAAAACCCTTGAAGAACCACCTAAGAATTCTTTTATAGCTATTTCATCCTCTAAATTAGATGGTCTGCTTCCAACAATAGTTTCACGTTGCCGCAGGATATTCTTACCCTTTAAGCAGGAGGATGTTGACGAGAGCTTAAAAGATAGCGTTTTTAGTTTTTTAAAAGGTCAGGACCTGCGTTTTACTGATCGCAAGAGGTTTTCTTCCTTTCTTTGGGCTTTGGTTACGGTTTTACGAGATGATTTGATCTCTAAGTCAGATTTTATAAATAATAAGTTGCCTCAGCCCAGAGAACGTGAGATAATCTTAGGCTCGTATAGCCCGAGTGAAATAGATAGTATTTTAAAGGATATTTTAAGGATTTATGGGGCAGCAAAGAGTGTAAATATGAACTTAGCCCTTAATTTGATTCGCTTAAAACTGTAAAAATGAGAGTTGCTAAAGTAAGATTAAGAGAAGCCGGTCAACTGATGACATATCAGGTCACTGAGGATATCTCTGTGCATGATCATGTTCTTGTTGAAGCTGATCGTGGCGTTGATTATGGTGAGGTTGTTGAGGTTGTTGATGCAAATTGCTCTAAAATTGATTCTAAGGAAAGAGCGATCAAGAGCATAGTTAGAAAATTATCTCCGGAAGACTTAAAACAGATAAAGAATAATGAAAAGGAAGCCAAGGATGCCATGCGTCTTTGTTCTCGTAAGGTTCGTGAGTATAAACTAGCTATGAAGTTAGTTGACAGTGAGTATTCATTCGATAAAAGGAAGATAGTTTTTTATTTTACTTCTGAAGGAAGAGTAGATTTTCGGGAGCTAGTTAAGGAATTAGCTAAGATATTTAAGATTCGTATCGAGATGCGTCAAATTGGTGTTCGGGACGAGGCTCGTCTTTTTGGCGGAGTTGGGCCTTGCGGACAAAAATTGTGTTGTATGAGATTTCTAAAGAACTTTGAACCAGTAAGCATGAAGATGGCTAAGACTCAGAAATTACCTTTAAGCTCAGGAAAAATCTCAGGCATTTGTGGCCGGTTAATGTGTTGTCTTTCTTATGAGTATAAAAATTATCGAGAGTTATCTAAGGGCTTGCCTAAAGAGGGGCAAACTCTTGAGACTCCTCAAGGTAAGGGAAAGGTTACCTCGGTAAATGTCTTAAGAAGGCTTGCTTATGTTGAGTTAGAAGATGGAAGGATAGAGAAAATTTCCTTTAAGAATAATGCATAAGTTTTATCTCACTACCCCCCTCTATTATGTAAATGCTAATCCCCATATTGGCCATGCCTATACAAATATCATAGCTGATAGTATGGCTCGTTATAAGCGGGCGAAGAATCAAGAGGTTTTTTTTCTTACTGGCACTGATGAGTATGGCGAAAAAATAAAGCAAGCCGCTGTAGCTAAGGGAAGCGAAGTTAAGGCTTTTGTTGATCAGGGAGTAGAAGTTTTTAAAAACCTTTGGACTAGACTAAACATTTCTTATGATTCTTTCATCCGCACTACTGATGATTATCACATTGAAGTGGTGAAAAAAGTTATAACTATTCTAGAGAAAAAGGGAGATATTTATAAAGGTAAGTATAAAGCCTTTTATTGTGTTCCTTGCGAATCATTCAGCTCGGTTCATATAAAACCAGTCGGCATTTGTCCAGAATGTAAGCGGAAAGTAGAGAGAATTGAAGAGGAAAATTATTTTTTTAAACTGTCTAAGTATGAACAGTGGCTAAAGGATTATCTGGCGGCTAATCCTTCATTTGTTATACCAAAAATACGCTATAACGAAGTGTTAGGTTTTCTCAATAATAATAAGTTAGAGGATCTTTGCATATCCCGGCCTAAAAAGAGAGTATCTTGGGGGATAGATTTTCCTCTTGATGATAAGTATGTAGTTTATGTCTGGTTTGATGCTCTGATTAATTATATTAGCGGAGCCGGTTGTTTTTTAAAGAAGAACAAAAAGCTCTGGCCGGCAGATATTCATTTTATTGGTAAAGATATCTTAAAACACCATGCTATATTTTGGCCAATAATGCTAAAAGCTTTAGATATCCAGCCACCAAAGACAGTATTTGCCCATGGCTGGTGGAGAAAAGATGAAGAGAAGATGTCAAAGTCTAGAGGAAATATTGTTAACCCGACAGAACTTCTTTCAAGCTTAAGCTCCTCTTTGAGCGGTAACCAAGATGCAGCTGTAGATGGTTTTCGTTATTTTTTACTTAGAGAAATTCCAGTTGGTTTAGACGGAAGTTTTTCCTGGACTGCTTTGGTAAATAGAATTAATTCTGACTTAGCTAATGATTTAGGTAATTTAGTCTTTAGGACTTTAAATATGACTGAGAAGTATTTAGAGGCAAAAGTATCCTTAAGGTGTAAAGTACCAGAAGAGTTTACTAAGAGCTTAGATAACCTAAGTAAGAATTATGCTGGTCACATGGATAATTGCCGGTTTTCTTTAGCCTTAGAGGAAACTTTTGCTTTTATTCGGGCTATGAATAAGTATATTGAAGATACTAAGCCATGGGTTTTGTGGAAGGAAAAAAAGATAAAAGAAATAGGAAAATTCCTTTATCAGCTCTGTGAAGGAATCAGGATAGTTGCCCTATATATTTACCCGATTATGCCTAAAGTCTCAGAGTCAATATATAGACAGTTAGGAGTAGAAATTAAGTCTTTTTCTTTGGCTGAAAGCACTTGGGGTAAAGTTTCAAGCTTTTCAATAAAGAAAGAGTCACCTCTTTTCCCACGTATAGATGTTGATTGATTCACACTGCCACCTCAATTCATTTTCTAAAATTACCAGAGAAGGTGTAATTTCATCTTGTGAAGAGAGTTGCTACTTTGTTGATTCTAGTATTGATTTAGATAGCTCTAGAGTGTCTTTAGAGATTTCAAACAAATATAAGTGTGTGTATAGTGCTTTGGGGTTTCATCCTTTTTCAGGTAAGAGCTTTTCACCGACAGTAGTCAGTGACTATGAGAAGCTAATCAACGATAATAAGAAGGTAGTAGCTATTGGTGAGATTGGCTTAGATTATAAGGCTGATTTTTCAGCCCAGCTACAAGAAAATATTTTATCGGCCTTTATAGAGTTAGCAAAGGCTAAAGGTTTGCCAGTTATAATTCATAATCGTTGGCAAGATACTAAGATCCTAGATGTCTTAGATAAGTTTTACTCAAGTTATGAGAGGGTAATGTTTCATTGCTTTTCCTATAACCAGGATTTTTTAACTAAAATAATTGAGCGAGGAGGATTTGTATCTTTTTCTCTTAATATTTTGAGGAAAAAACAAGAAATTATCCAATCTTTAAAGAGCTGTCCTTTAGAAAAGTTGATTCTCGAGACCGACTCACCCTATATGCTCTTAGACGGTAAGGCTTCTTCGCCCTTAGATATTGGGAAGACTTATCTTAGGGCAGCTGAGATTAAGGAAATTAGTAAGGAAGAGTTAGAGAATGCAGTTTCGCTTAATATAAAGGAATTATTTCCTGAGATTTTAAAAGGATAAGAATGCGGGCTATAAAATTTAAAAATAAGCGATTACTTTACATTGACCAGACTAAGCTACCTTTAAAGGAAGTTTGGAAGGAGTGTAAGAGTCTAAGGGTTGGGTGTAAAGCCATAAAGGAACTTCAAGTAAGAGGAGCTCCTTTAATCGGGGTTTTTGCAGCCTATTGTCTTTATCTGCATTTTAAGAATAAATTGTTGGCTAAGAAGAAATTTTTAAGCAAATTCCAAAAAGCCTGCAAACAGCTCAAGTCTACTCGTTCGACAGCAGTTAATTTAGCTTGGGCTTTAGAGAGGTTAGAAAGGTTAGTGTTAAGAAATAAAAATGAGAGCGTTAGCCAGATAAAGGAAAAAATTTTAAAGGAAGCTATGGCAATTAATCAGGAGGATGTTACGCTTTGTGAGAATATGGCTAAACATGGAGTTAAACTTATAAAAAAGGGAGATAGGATATTAACTCATTGCAATGCCGGTTTTTTAGCGACATCAGGAGATGGAACAGCTTTAGCTGTTATTTATAAGGCTCATGAACTTTATAAGGATATAAAGGTTTACGTTGATGAGACTAGGCCTTTGTTACAGGGTTCGCGGCTTACTGCCTGGGAGTTAACCGAAAGAAGAGTCTCAACAACTGTTATCTGTGATAATATGGCGGCAATTTTAATCAGTGAGGGCAAGATTGATAAGATTTTTGTTGGTGCTGATAGAATTGCTGCTAATGGTGATGCTGCTAATAAGATCGGTACTTATGGTATAGCTATATTAGCCAAGCATCATAGAATTCCTTTTTATATAGTTGCTCCCTTTAGTACCTTTGATTTGAAGCTAGACAGTGGTAAGTCAATTCCTATTGAGAAGAGAAACAAGGATGAAGTAAGAAAGCTACTCAACAAGAAAAAAGTTGCTCCTAGAAAAGTAAAGGTATATAATCCTGCCTTTGACGTAACCCCTAATAAATTAATTACTGCTATAGTTAGTGATAAGGGAGTGATTAAGCCAGATTTTAAGCAGAATATAAAGAAGGTTTTAGGGTAATAATGGAAATTATCGTAAAGTCACCCAGTGAGTGTTTGGACCAGGAAATAAATGAATTCATCCAACTGGTTAATCAAGGTGGTGAAGTAGATCCTGAGGGATTAGAAGAGAGAGTTAGAAGAGCAAAAAAGCTTTTTTTCCTTAAAGACCCTTCGCTAGTAGCAGTTAGTGCAATCAAGCGTTTTTATCGAGAGTATAAAAATAGTATTTTTGAAAAAGCCGGATGTAGTGATATTGCAAGCAGCTACAGGTTAGAAACAGGTTGGATGTATGCAAAACCGGAATCTCGAGGTAAGGGTTTTGGCCGAGCGTTGCTTGAGGCAATGATTAGTCAACTTGAAGACGAGAGTTGCTACACAACAGTACGTTCTAATAATGCTGTTATGCATCATATGCTAGATAGTCATGGTTTCAATAGGGTTGGAACCGAGTATCCTAGTAGCAGAGTTGGCCATAAAATAGTTCTCTATGTAAGACCGAAGTAAAATTTCATGAATGAAATAAAATGGATAGATTATTTAAGTAATAGGGTAGGGGCGGCTAAGGATTTACTGGTTGGTATTGGTGATGACTGCGCTGTGATCAAAGTTGGAAGTAAAAAGCTCCTCTTAAAAAGTGACTTATCCATTGACCGTGTTCATTTCAATCGTAAAAAAATAAGTTTTGAAAATATTGGCAAGAGAGCAGTTGCAAGAGTCCTATCTGATTTTGCAGCTTGTGGTGGTAAGCCTAAATTTATTGGAGTATCTCTAGGTGCCCCCAGAGGCCTAGACAAAAGATACCTAAAACAGATATTAAAGGGAATTTTAAAGTTATCCAAACAGTATAAGTTTTCATTAGTTGGTGGAGATACTTCAAGTTCAGATCAACTGATCTTAGATGTTTGGGGGGTGGGGAGTTGCAAAAAACCTATTCTTCGCTCTGGAGCTAAGACAGGAGATTATATCTTTATAACTGAAAAGTTAGGAAAGAGGTCCTTTAATAAATCTTTTGTTCCGAGACTGAAAGAATCTCAATATTTAGTTAAAAACTTTAAAGTAAATTCAATGATAGATATTAGTGATGGTTTTATTCTTGATCTATATCGAGTATTGAGATTAAGCAAAAAAGGTGCTCTTTTAGATAAGAAGAGCATTCCCCTTACTAACGGGGATAAAGATCTCTATCGAGGTGAAGATTATGAACTAATTTTTACCATTGATAAGAATGAAAATAAAATAGATTCCTTAAGAAGCAAGTTTCATTGTGTGGGTAAAGTAGTTTCTAAAACTTCTGGCTACAAAATAAAGGATAATAATAAAATATCTAAAGTAGAGGTTAAAGGATATACCCATCTTTAAAATATGCTTAAACTAAAGAGTAATTCAGCTAGTCAGACTATTGATTTTGGTAAGTTATTTTCTAAGGTCTTAGGAGGCGGAGATGTTGTTGTTTTAGAAGGGGCTTTAGGTGGAGGAAAAACCACTTTTACCAAAGGGGTTTTAACGGGCCTAGGTTATAAAAAACGAGTATTAAGTCCTTCATTTACCTTGCTCAGACAATATGATTTAAAGAAGTTATCAGTATACCACCTTGATTTGTATCGTTTAGAGTCTAGCGATATATTTGATTTAGGTATTGATGATTTTCTCTACTCAGAAGGAATAATAACTTTTATCGAATGGGGCAATAAGATGAAGCAAGAATTAGATAAGTATATAAAGATAGAGTTTGTATTTTCCGGAGAGAGTATACGTAATATAAAGTTCTCTAGCAAAGGGTATCCCGATAAGGTATTAGAGACAATAAAAAAAACCTATAAAAAATATGTCTAAAAGAGTAAGTTTTCTGGCAGTTGATGCCACTAGTGAGAATCTCTCCCTATATATAAGGTATGGCAAGGATAAAGAGATTAACATTAATCACAGACTTAAGTTTGGAGCTTCTCAGCTTATTAGTTATATTGATAAGAGTTTAAGAGGAGAGAAAATAGACTTATCTAGTATTGATGCTTTTGTAATTGGTTCCGGTCCAGGTTCATTCACCGGTTTGCGAATTTCTTTTAGCGTGATCAAGGCATTTATGATTGCTAAGGCAAAACCAGTAATTGCAGTTGGTTCATTTTATTCCTGTGCTTATCCTTTAAAGAATAAAGCCGAAAAAATAGCAGTTGTCTCTGATGCCAGGCGCAATTTAATTTATCTTAGTTGTTTTAAGACAAAAGGTAGTAATTTAACTAAAGAGGGGAAGGAAAAACTAATTACTTTAGAGGAGCTTATTAAGATCGACAAGAAGTATCTTTTAGTTACTTATGATTCACACTTAAGGGATAAGGTTTTAGGTCTAAGCCCCAAGTTAAATTTCCATTCTAAAGATATTTTTCCCAAAACAAAATATCTTATGCCTTTGGCAGAATTGTATTATAATAGGAGTAAGTTCACAGACCTGGATAATCTTAAGCCATTATATTTGCATTCTAAAACTTGCCAAGTAAGAAGGGGGACAAAATAGCATGACTCGACCATTATGGATAGAGGTAGATTTAAAAGCCTTAAGGAATAACTTAAAGGCTGTTAAAAAATATCTTGGCCCGAGAGTAAAGATAGTTGCTACTATAAAGCAATCTGCATATGGTCATGGTTTGCTTCCGGTAGCCAGAGAATTAGGTAGGCAAGGGGTTGATTTTTTTGGGTTGGGTAGTATTGAAGAGGCGATTGCTCTAAGAGAGGACGGCTATGAGGGGTCTCTTCTTATTCTAAGTGCAGTCTTAGATAAATTTGTTAGTCATTTTATTCGCTACAATGTAACTCCGACAGTTGTTGATTTAGGTTTTGCCCGTAAACTGGATAAAGCTGCTGCTGAAGCAAACAAAATTGTACCAGTTCATGTAAAGATTGATACTGGCATGGGCCGCTTAGGTGTCCACTATAATGGGGCTAATAATTTTATTAAGAAGTTAAGTAATTTTAAGAATCTATCCTTAGAAGGTATTTATACTCACTTTCCAGTTGCTGGCAGCGATAAAAAATTTACTAACCACCAAGTTGGTGTTTTTAATAGTTTTATTAAACAGCTAGCTAGAGAAAAGATAAATTTTAAGTATTGTCATTGCGCTAATAGTATTGGGATAATAAAGTATCCTAGTGCTCATTTTAATATGGTTAGGCCGGGTCTTATTCTTTATGGAATTGAACCTGCTGCTGGTCTTGGTTTTAGTTTAAAGCCAGTTCTTTCATTAAAATCAAAAGTTATCTTTGTTAAGAAGGTTAATAAGGGAATGAGTGTAAGCTATGGCCGCAATTATATTGCTAAGGGCAAAAGAAACATTGCTACTGTAGCTGTAGGTTATGCTGACGGTTATCCTTGGGCTTTATCTAATAAGAGCAAAGTAATTATTAAGGATAATCTTTTTAATCTGGCTGGCCGGGTCTGCATGGATCATATTATGGTTGATTTAGGCTTAAGAGATGACATTAAAATCGGGACTGAAGTAATTTTAATTGGAAGAAGCAAGACTGCAAAAATAAATGCTGAAAGTTTAGCTAAGACCGCAAGTACTATTCCCTATGAGATTATTAGCCGCTTACCCCTGCAAATACCTCGGATATACAAAAATTCTTCAGAAGTTTAAAAAATTATCTGATTAGGAGAAGGCCGGTTATTCCTACAGTTAGAAAGAATGCTGGAGCTAAGCTTACACTTAAGAAGGGTAAGATAACTCCTGATTTTCCTAGGGCAATACTAAATGAGGAGAGGACATAGTATATAAAACTAAAGATGAATCCTATCCCTAAGGAGGAAAGGGCTGCCTTTCTTTTTTTGACTTCTAAGGCTATTGGCAAGATACCAATAACAATAAAAAGATGGGTGAAGGGTTCAGCTATTTTTTGATAATAATCAATAGTTAAGTTTATCAGAAGATTACCAGCTTTTACCTTTTCTAATCTAGCTATTTCTTTCTTTAAATGACTGAGAGAAGAGAATTGAGAGAAAATGCTTCTTTTTAAAAGTAGCTCCCGAGGTTTTTCCTTTAGGCTGATTTTCTTAGTAAGCGAAGAAGTAGGAACATCGGATATATTTCCATCGGCGTCAAGACTATACTCGATAATATCTTTAGCAATCCAAAACCCATATTCATAGGCAATTTCTTTGCAGACTATTTTTTTCTCAAGCCTTCCGCCTTCCCCCTCTTTAAAGATTATAACATTCTCTAAAATACCTTTTTTAGGCAAGAACCTTTGGACAAAAAATATTCTGTCTCCAGAAGTAAAGGCAAGATTTCGTTCTTCATTAGTGGTGATTATACTTCTTTCTATGAATTGGGTTTTTATGTCATCGACCTTTTTTTGTGATTGCATAAGAGTTTTTTCTTGTACAAAGAATGTTGTTACTGAAAGAAATAAAGCAAAGAATATTATTGGAAAGGCAATTCGTAGAATACTTACCCCCGAGGCTCTAATACTTACAATTTCGTTATTCTTATTTAGTTCTCCGAAGGTGTAGAGCGTGCTTATTAGTAGGGCTAGAGGGCTTACTCTTAAGAATATTAATGGCAGGGAGGCAACATAATATTGAACCAAGATTAACAAAGAGGTTTTTGCTTTTAGGATATCTGAGAGATTAGTAAATATGTCAGCAATAAAGTAGAGTCCAATGAATATCAAGAGGATAAATAAATACCCCAAGCTTACGCTTTTTACTACATATCTATCTAGAATACGCATGTTTAAAGATAAGATATCCGCCTATAGAAATGACCACTATATTTGGTAACCACATTCCCAGAGCCGGAGCAATATAACTATATTCAAGCAGGGCTTCTCCAAAGATAAATAGTAAGTAGTAAACCCCAGCAGTTAAAAAAGCAATACCGAAATTTATCGATTTTTCACGATGTTTTACTACTAAAGAGATGCCAAAGCCAAGGATAATAAAAGCCAGGCATGAGAAGGAAAAACTTATTCTTTTATGAAATTCGCCTTTTAATTTTGGGGCGTCGATTTGGGCAATCTTTTCCCGAAGTTCAGAGAGCCTCATATCTGAAGGTTTTTTACTTATATGTAATTTTTCTTGTTTTTGGATAGGTATATCCATGAAGAATACCTTAAAATTAAGACGATAGAGTTCCATTTTTTTCTTAGAGATGGTTTCGTCTCTAAAACCATCTTCTAACTTTATTTTTAGTATATCTTCCTCGACAATGAATTCACCTTCTTTAGCAAAGGTTACTTTAGTGGTTTTCTGTTTGTTATCAATCTCATAGATAAAGATATTTTTGAGCTTATTACCGTTCTTATCGGCAACATAAAGAATGTAATTTTCAAAGTGTTCTAGAAATACTCCCGGTTCAATAAGAGCTGAGATATTTTTAGAGTAGATGTTCTTTATTTCACTCCTGTAGCGATAGTGAAAATCAGGGATTACTCGATCATTAAGGATAAAGAGAAAGAGTGAGAAAATAAACCCTAAGATTAAGAAGATATTCAAGATTTTAAATAGAGAAATCCCAGCTACCCGAATAGCTATAATCTCATTATCAGCAATTAACCTTCCCATGACTAGCAAGACGCCCATTAGAAAAGCTAGGGGAATCGTAAAACCTAAGAGGTAGGGGACGAAAAAAGAGAGTATTTTTATGGCGTCAAGAATGTTGACCCCTTTTCTTACGACCATATCAGACACTTTCATTAGATTACCCATAAGCATTACCATACTTAGAATAAGGAATGAAAATATGAATACTGACAAAAAGTCTTTGACGATGTAATTTCTTAAAATTTTCATTTTTTGATTAAGTTTTTGATAAAGTTATCACTGTGATATTTCCTGCGCCTTTTTTTTCCAAAGCCTTGGAGCAGGCACTAACTGTTGAGCCAGTAGTAAAGATATCATCTACCAGAATGATGTTCTTATTTTTCAAGTCTTCTCTTACCGCAAATATCCCTTCAACATTTTTCTCCCTCTGATTCTTTGGCAGTTTAGTTTGAGAAGGCCGGATATTCGTATTGCCTATTATATCATCCCTAAAAGGGATTTTAAAATGATTTGATAATAATTTTGAAAGAAGTCCGGCTTGATTATAGCCCCTTATTTTTAGCTTATCTTTGTGCAGGGGCACTGGGATAATAAGCTGATATCTGTTGGTATTAAAGCCGATTTCTTCTAAGTGCTTTACTATTAGCGAAGAAAGAAAACCAGCTAGATAGTCACAATTCTTATATTTAAAGAGGTGTATTAAGCTTGTCATGGGCCCGGTATAGACAGTAGCGCTAATAAGTCTTTGATAGGGGTAGATCTTTTTTGAGCATTCTTGACAGAGGCCGGAGGAGCTAACGTCTAAAGGCCTTAGGCAATAGCGGCAGCGTGGGGAAGAAAAAAAGATTATTTTTTCTTCGCATTTTCCACAAAGATAGCCTTGTGAGATTTTTCTCTCACAGCAGAGGCATAGGCAAGGGAAGAGGAGATTCTTTATCGCTTTGAGGTAATTAATAAACATAGGGTGGTATTGTAAAACTTATTTTTTTCCTTGTAAACCCTTATTTTACAAAACCCTACCTTGACTGCCCTTGCCGGAAAGGGTAAAATATTTATAGATAGATATTCAGAAATCAAAATTCAGAATAGCTAAAAACAATGATAATTTTTGCTTTTATCCTTAGTATATTGTATTGGTTTATCTGGGCCGGAGTGGAGGCTTTTGTTCTTGAAGAAGCAAGCTTTATCCAAACTGCTTTTAGTCCCACAGTCTATACTCTCTGGTCGCGTCTACCGGCAGTTTTTTTTCTAATTGCTGTTGGTATCTATTTTCAACTTGTTAATCGTAAACAAAGAGAGCTCGAAGAAGAGTTAAATACCAGCTACGATTTAATTCCTTCCCTTTTAGATAAAATCGGATCATTAGTAATAGCTTTTGATGCTACCGGAAAGATTGTGCGTTTTAACCGTGCTTGTGAACGGGTAACTGGTTATACCTTTGATGAGGTTAGAGATAGACATTTTTGGCGAGTGTTTTTAGAAGGTGAAGATACTAACAATGCTAAGGATGATTTATTTGACTTAAAGCGTGGCGAATTCCCTCCGGATTATGAGGATCATTGGATATGCAAAGATGGTAGTAAAAAGTTAATAAAGTGGTCTAATACCGTTGTTTTTGATAAGAAAGGTTTTGCTAAATATGTTATTAGTGTTGGCGCAGACATTACGGCTCATCAGCAGGCTGAGGAGGTATTGAAAAAGACCGAAGAAGGATATAAGAACATAATTGATAATATCAATATCGGAGTATCTTTGGTATCTCCAAACCGAGAAATTCTTTATATGAATAGGCAGATGAAGAGGTGGTTCTCGGGTAAAAACTTTTCCGAAGGATCGATTTGTCATAACCTCCGCAGCAATTCTTCTAAAGAGCCTTGCTTGGTTTGTCCAACTTGTAAATCTTTGAGCAGCAAAAAGACTCAGGAAGATGTAATAAAAACATTCGTCAAGGGAGTATCAGCAGTTTATAAGGTGGTCTCATTTCCGGTAGAGAATAAAGATGATGAAATCATAGCTGTAATAGAAACTTTTGAAGATTTTAGCAGGGTTGATAAGCAAGAACAGGAAGTCCGGCATAGCTATCTTGCGCAGGCAGCAATAAACTCTCTTTTGCGTTTTTCTTTGGAAAATATTTCTTTAGAAGGATTCTTGAAATGTGCTCTTAATATTATTCTTTCCTCACCATCATTTTCTTCTCCAGGTATGGGGGCAATATTCCTTGTAGACTCAGAACCTCAGGTATTATCACTGAAGGTTCAAAGCAGTCTTCCCACAATCTTACAAAAGGAGTACCGACGAATTCCCTTTGGTAAAGGTGTTTGTGGCCGGGCAGCAGCTTTAGGCGATTTTCAATTTGATGATGGTTTTAAAGAAGACCCAGCTGCTAAACGTAAAGGCATAGAACCCCAGGCTCATTATTGTAGTCCTATTATTTACGCAGGAAATATAGTCGGAGTAATTGATGTATCTATGGAGAGGGGGCATAAACAAGGTAAAAGGGAAGAAGAATTTCTAAGTACGATTGCAACTACTTTGGCTGGGGTTATCCAGCGTAAAAGAGATGAGCAGCATTTAAGCCAGGTAAATGAGTGTATGTTGAATTTAGGAGCTCATTCTATAGATAACATTCAACGTTTAGTTGCTCTCTGTGGTAATATTTTAGGTTCAAGTTCAGCTTTTTATCATCGGATTAATCCTAAAGAGGATACGTATCACTCTATAGGCAGGCATAATCCACCTTTAGAATATATAATCGAGGGAAAGTATTCTGGTAGTCTTTGTGCTGAGGTTATAAGAGAAAAGAAGGATAGTTCTTTAATTGTATATAATTTGTCACGTTCTCCTTTTGTCGGTAAAGATCCTTTCTGTTCACTCTATCGATTTCGTACTTTTATCGGTAAAGCAGTTAAGTGTCGTGGCCAGTATATAGGTGTTTTGTGCGGAGTTTACAAGAGCGAACCTGTGCTTGGCGGTGAGGATAAGAAGTTTTTAGGAATTATTGCTTCAGCTATAGGAGTAGAAGAAGAGCGCATAAAAGCTAATGAAGAGTTAAGCCAGGCTTCGGCAAAATTAAAGGAAGCTCAATATGGTTTAGTTCAGTCTGAAAAACTTGCAGCCTTGGGAAGATTTTCTTCAGGAGTTGCTCATGAAGTAAAAAATCCTTTAGGGATTATTCTCGGAGGTACCGAATATCTAGAGAGAAAGCTACAAACTGAGGATAAAGACATTAAGACTGCCCTTAAGAAAATAAAAGAATCTACTTTACGTGCCGATACTATTGTTCGTAATTTAGTAAAGTTTGCTATGCCTTCGGAAATTAAAACCGAAAAAGTAACTCCTCAAGAGTTAATTAACGATACCATTTCCTTGCTTAAGTATCAAAGTTCTTTAGTTAATGTAGAGATTACTACTGAGTTTAGCAAGGAAAATATCCATGTTGATATCGACAAGAATCAGATGCAGCAAGTTTTATTCAATATATTTGTGAACGCTATTGACGCTATGCCTAATGGTGGCGATATAAATGTCAAAACTTACTATGCTTCCGGAGAAGAGTTCTCTCGAGGCGAAAATGTTTGCGTAATCGAGGTAGCTGATACCGGAGAGGGCATAACTAAAGAGAACCTTCCCAGGCTCTTTGAGCCATTTTTTACCACTAAACGGGATAAAAAAGGTACTGGTTTAGGGTTGGCAATGTCTAAGACAATTGCTGAGAATAACCATGGTTCTTTACTTGTTGAAAGTGAGCTTGGTAAAGGTACTACGCTTAGGGTTGTTTTGCCTCTTACTTAGAATAAAAACCCTTGCCTTGACATAGTTATAGCCGGTGGTATTATCAAAAGGAAAGGAGAGATATGAAGAAGAAAAAGATATTAATTATTGATGATGAAGAGGATTTGACCTTTTTTGTAAAGGCTAATTTGGAGTTAGTTGGAAACTATGAGGTTATTACAGCTATTAGCGGTAAAGAAGGGGTAGCTATTGCTGTTTCTGAAGATGTGGATATTATTCTTCTTGATATTATGATGTCGAAGATGGATGGTTTTGAGGTTTTGGATAAGATAAAGAAAAACAAAGGAACTTTGTCTATCCCAGTGATAATGCTTACTGCTAAGGGTGATATAGAGTCAAAGATAAAAGCTGCCGGTTTGTATGACGAAGACTATATTGTAAAGCCTGTCCAAATAGAAATTTTAAAAGCTAAGATAGAAGAAGCATTAAAGAGAAGAGGATTAGAATAAAGAAAGGAATAAATTGCTATGGATGAGAAGAGAGGGTTTATGAGATTTCAGGTTTCTTTTCCCTTAAAGTTCCTTCAAGAGAAGCTTCCTTTAGCAGCTAAGGGAGTAGTTAAAGACATAAGTATGAATGGGTTAAAGGTTGTTTTAGATAGGGCTCGGCAATTTCTATCTGAAGATTTAAGTGACTTTTATCTTACCTTGTCTAACGATAAGGTGTTGGAGCTTTCCGGTGAAGTGGTATGGCAAAAAGATTATCCTAACAGAAGAGAAATAGGGATTCGGTTCGCAGGCATCCCCGATGGCCATAAAGAAGATATCTACAACTATATTTTTAAATACCATCGTCAAGAGCTAACCCAGAAATGGTGGCAGATGTAGCGCCTTCCTAAATTACTATCTTCCTTTTTAGAGTATTTTAGAAAAGAAATGAAAGAACCGTTTCAAATTGTATTTGATGACGATTATCTAATCGTGGTTAATAAGATAGCTAAGGTTTTAATCCAGGCTTCTAAAAAGGACGCCAAGCAGACACTAACCTCACTTCTTAGGCGCCAAAGAGGCTATAAGGTTTTCCCTTGCCACCGTTTAGATCGAGAGACTACTGGTTTAGTAATTTATGCTAAAAGTCCAGAAGTGCAGGGAAAGATTGCTGATCAGTTTAGGCGGAGAGAAGTTAAGAAAAAGTATATTGCTTTTGTTAAAGGGAATCTTAAAAAAAGAAGTGGGGTTTGGGAAGGGGAGATCATTGATCGGGAAGGTAAGATTTTTGCTGAGAAGAGTAAGCGAGCAAAGACTTTTTATAGAGTGCTAAAAGATTTCTCAGGCTGGAGTGTTTTAGAACTATCTCCGAAAACCGGGCGAACTAATCAGTTAAGAATACAATTAGCAAAGATCAATCATCCGATATTAGGAGAGGATAAATATGCTTTTCGGCGTGACTTTAAGATTAAGTTTAAACGTTTAGGCTTGCATGCTTTTTATTTAGATTTTACCCATCCGGTAAGTCGGCAAAAAGTTACTTTAGAGATAGGTTTAGCTTTAGATATGAGTGAGTTTTTAAATTTTTCAAAAAGGGTGGTATAATCTAGATAAGGAGAACCAGGATGAAGAAAAAAATATACTACCATGATACGGATGCTGGCGGTGTAGTTTACTATGCTAACTATCTTAAGTATCTGGAAGAAGCTAGAACGGAATTGCTTAGGGAAGAAGGCGTAAATATTGGTGAGCTAGCAGATAAGGGAATTCTATTTGCAGTCAAAAGGACTGAAATTAATTATAAGGCCCCGGCTCGTTATGCTGACACTTTAACTATTATGGCTTCGATAAGTAAGGTAAAAAATGCAAGCTTAGAGTTTACTCAGAGCATAAGAAGAGGAGATCAAACTTTAGTTGAAGCAAATACTCAATTAGTTTGCATTAATAGTAATTTTATACCACAAGCTATTCCCGAAGAGGTAAACCAATGTCTAAGGAAAAAGTAGTTTATAATCTCTTTAACAAGAGCAAGAATTGTTTAATTGCTTCAAAAGCTCTGGTAGCTGATAATTTCTTTCTGCGTCTTAAAGGGCTTATGTTTAGAGAGAGTATGAATGAAGAAGAAGCTCTTGTTTTTTATCATACCCCCTCTATTCACACTTTTTTTATGCGTTTCTCTATAGAAGTGGTATTTTTGAACCAAAAAATGCAAGTAGTAGAGATCCACGAGGAGTTGGGACCAAGAAGGGTAGTTTTTTCTACTTCTGCTTCTATTGCTGTGGAACTTCCCGCTTGCAAGACCTCCGCTGATACTTTGGAAATTGGGGATATTTTAGAATTGACCCCCTAAGACACTCTCGCCCAGATAAATAAAGGCCTAAATCTAAATTGTGTTGACTGAAAGCCTATTTTAGTTTAAGATAATCTTACATTTTAGCGGCTATAATAGGTATATATTATATAGGAGAAGTTATGTCGAAAGGAGTAAAGGTAGCAGTATTAGGAGCTACTGGGTTTACCGGAGAGAAATTAGTAGATATCTTGCTGGGTCATCCCCAAGTAGATATTACTTATTTGGCTTCGCGAACACCTAAGACTGTCGCCTACAAAACACTTTTTCCTAATTTTGCTGGTAGGACCGAAGCTGTCTGTGAGCCTCTTGATATTAACAAGGCTTTGGCTAAGGGTGATTTTTTCTTTCTCTCTTTGCCCCATACAGTTTCCATGGAGTTTGTTCCGGCTTTGCTTAGGGCTGGTAAAAAAGTAGTTGATCTTTCTGCAGATTATCGGCTTAAAGACGCTGCCTTATACCAACAGTATTACAATACTGCCCATAAGGATCAGGAGAATCTAAAGAAAGGAGTCTATGGATTAGCTGAAATTTACAAAGATGAGATTTCTAAGAGCAGCTTGATAGCTAATCCTGGTTGTTATCCTACTTCAATTATTTTAGCGCTTTTTCCCTTGGTTAAGGAGGGAGTGGTAGAGGGTAAGATTATTGTAGATTCCAAGTCAGCAATTAGTGGAGCTGGTCGTGCGACTGCTTTGAAATATCAAGGTATGGATATCCCTAATAATTTTTGGGCTTATAAGCCTTTTATCCACCAGCATACACCAGAGATACTTAGCGTGTTGGAGGAGGCTAGTGGAGAGAGTATTGATTTTTCTTTTATTCCCCATGTTGCTGGAATGAAAGCCGGAATATATTCTACAATCTACCTTAACTTTAACAAGAAAGTTAGTGAGGATGGTATTAAGAATATTTATCAGAAATACTATAAAGACTCTCCCTTTGTGCGGATAAAGGAAGATTTACCTAAGCTAGGAGATGTAGTGGATACAAATTTTTGTGATATTGGATTTGCTTTGAATTCATCAGGTAAAGAGGCAGTTGTGGCTTCTTGCATTGATAATCTAATCAAGGGTGCAGCTGGTTTAGCAGTACAGAATATGAATATAATGTTAGGTTGGGATGAAACTATAGGATTAAAATAATGTTACCAAAAGGATTTTTACTTTCAGGGATACATTGTGGGATAAAGAGGAAAAGATTAGATTTGGGTTTAATATACGCCCAAGAGTCCTGTAAGGCTATTGGTCTATTTACAGCTAATGTTAACCCTGCGTATTCGGTTACTTTTTGTAAGAAGAATATTAATAACCCAATAAAAGCAATTTTAGTAAATAGTGGTAATGCTAATTGTTATTCCCATAAAGGGGGTTTAAAAGATACTGAGAGCATTGCTTCAAAGTTAGCAAAAAAGCTGGGAGTAAAAATCTCGAATATACTTTTTGCATCTACAGGTATTATTGGGAAAAAGTTACCTAAATACAAAATTGTGAAAGGCTTTGACGAGTTGATAAAAAAGTTAGGTAAAAGTGTTGGTAGCTTTTCTCAGAGTATTCTTACTACTGATACTTCTGCTAAAATAGCTAAAGCTCAGGTTGCTGGAGCTACCATATTAGGTTTTGCTAAAGGAGCGGGAATGATTTGTCCTAATATGGCTACGATGTTAGGTTTTATTATTACCGATGTTGATATGAGTGAAGCCTTATTAAAGAAAATAGTTAAAGAAGCAGTAGACTCAAGTTTTAACTCTATAAGCGTAGATGGTTGTATGAGTACTAATGATACAGTATTTGTTGCAACAAGCGCAAAAGTTCCTTTAAAGAACAAGAGTCAAATAAAAGCATTTAGCCGAAAGTTAAAAGAAGTTTGTCTAACTCTAGCTAAGATGATTGTTAAAGATGGTGAAGGAGCAAGCAAATTTGTTGAGATAGAGATAAACAACGCTAAAAGTAGCGCTGAAGCTAGGAAAGCTGGGATGTCTTTAGCAAATTCTCCGCTGTTTAAGTCTGCCCTCTATGGAGCTAATGCTAATTGGGGCAGGATTATCTCAAGCTTAGGCCAGGTTGGTATTAAGGTTGGAGAAAATATCTCTATTAAATCTACATCTTTGAAGAAGAAGGAAGTAAAGATAAACATAGATTTAAAGAGGGGTAAAGCAAAGGGTGTGGTATATACCTGTGACTTAACCCCGGAGTACGTTAAAATTAATGCTGGTTACAGCTAAGTCCTGACTTTGTCAGGGCAATTCGCACTTGTCACTTATGTTCATTTTATTCCATAAGTGACGTGCTCATTGGAGGAAAAATGGTACAGGAAGCTATAAAAAAAGCCGATGTTTTAATTGAAGCGCTGCCTTACATAAAGAACTTTCACAAAAAGATATTTGTTATCAAATATGGTGGTTCTATTTTAGGTGAGGAGAGGGTTCGTAAATGCGTTCTTGAAGATATTGCTTTCTTAAGGTTTGCCGGGATTAGACCGATTATTGTTCACGGTGGCGGGCCTAACATTACTGAAGAGCTAAAAGAGCGCAAAATTGTGACTGAGTTTGTAGACGGTATGCGGGTTACTGATAAAGATACTTTGAAAGTAGTAGAGAACGAACTTGATAAGCTAAACGATCTAATCTCAGAAGAGATAAACAGTCATGGTGTTAAAGCTCGTAAGTTTAAAGGAAAGAGCAAACTCTTGGAAGTTGTTAAGAAGAAGAGTGAAATAGATTTAGGATTTGTCGGAGATGTAATTAATTTTGATCGCAAAAGATTAGAGGCAGCCCTTGAGGACAGTATCCCAATAATTTGCCCTATGGGTTCCTCAAATGAAGGGCTTAACTATAATATTAATGCTGATGAGGTTGCTTTTTTCTTAGCTTCTAAACTTAAGGCTGAGAAGTTAGTTCTTCTTACTAATGTTTTGGGAGTGATGAGGGATTCTAAAGATCAGAATTCTTTGATTTCGACAATAACTGCTGCTGAGATAGAAGAGTTAGTTAGAGCTGAAGCAATTGACCAAGGAATGATTCCCAAAGTAAGGGCAGCAGCTGCAGCAATTGATGCTGGAGTAAATAAAGCCCACATTGTAGACGCTAAGATACCCCATGCCCTTCTTTTGGAGATTTTTACTGATAAGGGTATTAGCACAGAAATAATAAAAGGATAAAGGCAGGAGAATGAAGAATAAAGGAACAGGTACTAAAAAACTATACCAGAATTATAGCTTAAACACTTATACTCGGTGTGGACCGGTATTTGTTAAGGGTAAAGGAAGCTGGCTTTGGGATGATAAAGGAGACCGGTATTTGGATCTCTTTCCAGGTTGGGGAGTTTCAATCTTAGGTCATGCTCATCCTAAAGTAGCTGCAGTTATAGGAGAACAGGCTAAGAAGTTAATTCATCTTCCCAATAACCTTTACTTTAAGGAACAAGCTTTGTTAGCACAAGAGATTAGCAAAAAGAGTTTTCCATCTAAGGTTTTCTTTGCTAATTCTGGAGCTGAAGCCGTAGAAGGAGCAATCAAGTTCAGTCGACTCTTCGGTAAGGGGAAACGTTATGAGATAATTTCAATGAGGAACTCTTTTCATGGCCGAACCTTTGGAGCACTCTCGGCTACTGCTCAAGAAGCCTACAAGAAACCCTTTAAGCCGGTTTTGCCAGGTTTTAAGGTTGCTAAGTTTAATGATTTTGAGAGCTTTAAAAAGCAAGTTACGCCAAAAACAGTAGCGGTTATTTTGGAATTAATTCAGGGAGAGGGAGGGGTGAATGTTGCCCACAAGGAATATATATGTAAATTAAAGGAGTTCTGTGATAGAAAGAAGATTCTTATCATTATTGATGAAGTTCAGACCGGCATGGGTCGAACTGCTAAGTTATTTTGCTATCAAAATTACTATTTAGTTCCCGATATATTAATTTTATCCAAGGGTTTGGGTGCTGGAGTGCCAATATCAGCTTTAGTAATTAAGAAGAAAATAGCCGACATAATAAAGCCGGGAATGCATGCTTCAACTTTTGGTGGCTCTCCTTTGGTAAGTAAGGTATCTCAGAAGGTGTTTAAAATTATTGAAGAGGAAAAACTTATCAAGAACGTTCAGGATAAAGGAAGCTATCTCATAAAGCGTCTTTACGCTCTCAAAAAGAAGTTTTCTTTTATTAAAGAAGTTCGAGGCATAGGCCTTATGGCTGGCTTAGAACTTGAGATTGATTCTTATCCGATATTTTTAGAGTGCCTAAAGAAAAAGCTGTTGATAAACTCTACTCACAAGAAAGTGTTACGGATTATGCCGGCTTTAAATGTTACTAAGCCTGAATTAGATAAAGGATTAAAGATTTTAGAAGAAGTTTTAGCTAGTCTTAAGATTAGATAGAGGATTTTAAAATGAGTCATTTTGTTTCCTTAAAATATTTTTCTTCGAAGGAGATTAGCGAGATGCTGGATTTAGCTGCCCAGATGAAGAAGAATCCCAGGATTTCCAAGAATCTTCTTGAAGGTAAATCTATAGGTTTGCTTTTTGAAAAAGCGTCTTTGCGGACCAAAACCGCCTTTTATATTGGGGCTCAACAATTAGGGGCAAAGGTAATTTACTACTCACCGCAAGAAGTAAAATTAGGTCAGCGGGAGGAAGTTGCTGATGTTGCTCGGACGCTTTCAGTATACTTAGATGCTGTAGTAGTGCGAACTTTTTCTCATAGTAATATTCTAAAGTTTTCTGAAATTTCTTCGATTCCAGTTATAAATGCTTTGAGCGATCTTTTGCACCCGTCGCAAGCCCTAGCTGATGTACTAACGATTCAAGAACTAAAGGGAAGTCTAAAGAAGCTAAAAGTAGCTTATATCGGTGATGGCAATAATGTTTGTAATTCTTTAATCTATGCTTTTTCTATTTTGGGTGGAAACTTACATTTAGCTATCCCTAAAGGCTATCAACCTTATCAGAGTATTTTGGATGAGGTTGGAAGTTATCATAGGGTTTCGGGAGCTAAAATTAATCTTGCTGACTCTGTCTCACAGGCCGCCAAGGACGCTGATGTTTTATATACTGATGTTTGGACCTCTATGGGGAAAGAGCAAGAGAAGGGGGAGCGAAAAAAAGCTTTTAAAAACTTTCGAATTGATGATAAAATCTTAAAAGTAGCTAAAGCTGATGCTATTGTGATGCACTGTCTTCCGGCCCATCGGGGAGAGGAGATTACTTCTTCAGTTATTGACGGTGAGAATTCAGTTGTTTTCCAACAGGCTGAGAATCGCCTTCATACAGCAAAGGCAATTTTGGCTTATAACTTAAGAAGGAAGAAAAATGAATAAAAAATTAGTTTTAGCTTATTCTGGCGGGTTGGATACTTCTTGTTGTTTAAGATGGCTTATGGATAAGGGGTTTGAAGTAGTTTGTTTTTCAGCAAATTTAGGCAGTGAGTTTTCTCCGGCAGAGCTAAAGCAAAAGATATCAAAGTTTAAAGGGGTAAAACTTTATATTAAAGATTTAAAGAAAGAGTTTACCGAGGAGTATATTCTACCTTCTTTAAAAGCTGGCGCTCTTTATCAGGGCAAGTATCTTCTTAATACTGCCTTAGGCCGGCCACTGATTGCTAAGCATTTAGTTGAGGTAGCTAAAGAGGAGAAAGCTTCATTTGTTGCTCATGGTTGTACCGGTAAAGGTAATGATCAGGTGCGGATAGAAGTAGGGGTTAAGGCTTTAAACCCTAAACTAAAGATTGTTGCTCCTTTGCGGGAGTGGGAACTAACTTCAAGAGAAAGTGAAATCGCTTATGCTAAGAAAAATAAAATCTCGATATCAGTTACCAAGAAGAAGATTTATAGCATTGATCAGAATATCTGGGGAGTAAGCATTGAGGCCGGAATTTTAGAAAACCTAAATAATGAACCGGCAGAGTCTGCTTTTGTTCTTACTCAGAGCTTGAACAAAGCACCTTCTAAGCCTCAATATGTAACTATTGAGTTTAAAAAAGGAAAGCCGATAAAATTGAACAATAAGGCTTTAGATTTAGTTAGTTTAATCGAGAAGCTAAATAAAATCGGTGGCAAACATTGTATTGGCCGAACTGATTTAGTAGAAGATAGGGTAGTTGGTATAAAGTCTCGGGAAGTCTACGAGGCTCCAGCAGCTTGGATTTTGTATATTGCCCATAAGGAACTAGAGAGTTTAGTATTAGATCGAGAGACTCTATACCTTAAAGAATTGATATCTTTAAAATATTCTCAATTAGTCTACCAAGGCCTTTGGTATAGCACTTTAAAGAAATCTTTAGACAATTTTGTAGACGGAACTCAACAATCAGTAAGTGGCAAGATTACTCTTAAGCTATGTAAGGGTAATATTATTATTGCTAAGAGGGATTCGTCACTTTCTTTATATCGGAAAGAACTTGCTACCTATGGAAAGGGCGATGAATTTAATCGGGATTCGGCCCAAGGGTTTATAGATATTTGGAGTCAACCTTTTATTGGATAATAACAGAGGTGTAATATGGTTAAGAAACTTTGGGGTGGAAGATTCAAGAAGAAAATTGATAAAGATTTTTTCCAATTTCAAAAGTCTATCCAATATGATTATAAGTTAGCAGAATATGATATCTATCACTCCATTATTCATGTTACTGCCCTTAAAGAATCGGGTCTTCTAACTAACACCGAGGCGAAGGTATTAACCGTAGCTTTAAATGAAATTTTCAAAGAGGTAAGGGAAGAGAAGTTTAAGCCTAATATGGGTGCTGAGGATATCCATAGTGATATTCAAAACCGGGTAGAGAAAAAGGTAGGCAAGTTAGCCGGGAAGCTTCATACCTTAAGATCAAGAAACGACCAGGTGGTTTTTGATGAGAAGTGGTATTGCTACAAGGAAGGTATATATATTCTTAGCCTTCTTAATGTAATCCTATCTTCTTTAAATCACTTTGGCAATCGTTATCGTGATTGCTATATTCCTGGCTATACTCATACTCAGAGAGCTCAGGTAGTATCTTTTTTAAGTTATACCGGAGCTTTTTTCTGTATGTTTGAGCGGGATTTTGAGAGATTAGATGCTTTTTTAAAGAAGTCATCTATATATATTGGTTCGGGAGCTTTAGCTGGAAGTGCTATACCTCGGGCTGCCTATAGTGAAGCCTTGAGGAAATTCTTAGAGAAGACCAAGTCTATGCCTTTAAGTGCAAAATCCTTTGCGGTAAGGAATCCTTTGGATAATGTTGCTAGCCGGGATTTTGTTATCGAGTTCTTAAACATTTTATCAATTATGCAAATGCACCTTTCTCGTATGGCCGAAGACTTTATTCTTTATTCTACTAAGGAGTTTGGATTTTTTGATTTACCGGAGGAGTTTTGTACCGGATCATCTCTAATGCCCCATAAGAAGAATCCCGATTTTCTAGAGCTAGTTCGTGGTAGCACTGGTAAAGTTTATGGAAACCTAATAGCAGTTCTTACCATTATGAAAGGGTTGCCCCTAACTTACAATCGGGATATGCAATTAGATAAAGAGCCACTTTTTTCATCAGTTGAGACAATTAAGGGTGAGTTAAAGATTACTGTTGATTTTATTGGTAAGATAGAACTTAATCGTAAGCGTTTAGAAAGGGCTTTGGAAGATGAAGAGCTTTATGCTACCGAGTTAGTAGAATTTTTAGTGTATCGTGGCGTTGCTTTTAGTCACGCCCATGAGATTGTTGGTAAACTTATTCGCTATTCCGAAGATGAAGAACTGAAGATAAAAGATATGTCTGATAAGGTTTTAAAGAAATTTCATCGGAGGTTAACTCATAAGGACATAAAGAAGATAATGAATCCTAAGTATGCTGTGTCGTCAAAGAAGTCTTTGCCTAAGGAAACCACTTCTGTAAAATCTTCTACCCCTAAAGGGATGGCTTCGCCTAAACTTAAATAAACCAAAATGGATTATTTTAGTTTCAAAAAAGGTAATTTATATTGCGAGAATCTAGGAGTTAGAAGTTTGGCTTCTAAGTTTGGCACCCCCTTATACCTTTACAGTGCTAAGACTATTCTTGGTCACTTTTTAAAGTTAAAGAGTGCTTTTTCTTCACTGAATCCGTTGATTTGTTATTCTGTTAAGGCTAATTCCAATCTCTCCTTACTAAAGCTACTGGCTTCTAAAGGTTCAGGTTTAGATATTGTTTCTGGAGGAGAGCTCTATAGAGCTAAAAGAATAAAATGTCCAGCTAAGAAAATAGTTTATGCTTCTGTAGGCAAGACTGACGCTGAAATAAGAGACGCTATAAACTATGGAATATTAATGTTTAATATTGAGTCAAAACCTGAGCTAGATCGGGTTAATAATATTTCCAGTAAATTAAATAAGAAGACTAAAGTAGCTTTACGTTTTAATCCTGATGTTAAGCCAGATACCCATGCTTATATTACCACTGGCAAGAAAGAAACTAAATTTGGTATGGATGAAGAGACAATAAAACAAATTTTCGTTTCAAGAGATAAGTATCCAAATTTGAGTATTATTGGAATTCATATGCATATTGGTTCACAGATTACCAAAGGAGAACCCTTTGTAAAGACTTTCAAGAAGGCCAATAGAATTATAAAAGAATTAAAGAGTAAAGGGATAAAATTAGAGTATTTTAATATTGGTGGAGGTTTAGGGATAGTCTATGATAAAGAGAAACCTCAGACGGCTAAGGAATTTGCTAAAGGAGTTTTATCCTTGCTAAAAGAGTCGGGCTTGAAGATTATCTTAGAACCAGGAAGGTTTATCATTGGCAACGCTGGAATTTTGGTAACTAAGGTTATCTATTTAAAAGAGACTGCGAGTAAAGACTTTATCATTGTTGATGCAGCTATGAATGATTTAGCTCGTCCTTCTCTTTATGGGGCTTATCATAGAATAGTTCCTCTAGTTAAAAGGATGAAGGATAAAGGAAGAAGGAAGAAGTTGGCTGATGTAGTTGGTCCGGTTTGTGAGAGCGGTGATTTTTTAGGCAAGGGAAGGAAGATAAACGCTAAGGCTGGAGACTACATTGCAGTCTTTGGGGCTGGAGCCTATGGTTTCAGTATGAGTTCTAATTATAATTCTCGTCCGAGAGTAGCTGAGGTATTAGTTAAAAATGGACGAGCTTACTTAATTAAAAAGAGAGAAAACTACTCAGACTTAATCAAGGGCGAAGTTATTATTTAAAAGAGATTACACAGATTGGATAAATGATGAAAATAGAATTTTATAAATTACAAGCTTCAGGTAATGATTTCATTCTTCTTGATAATTCTAAGGGCAAATCAAAGGTTAGCAGTGCTCTTTATGAGAAGTTTACGAAGAAGTATTGTTCTCGAAAATTAGGCATTGGTGCTGACGGAGTATTGGTAATTGAATCCTCGAAGAAAGCTGATTTTAAAATGAGAATTTTCAATGCCGATGGTTCAGAGGCCCAGATGTGCGGTAATGGAGCTCGTTGTGTAGGGCTTTGGGCTTCTTTAGCTAAGGGTAAGAAAAATGTAAAATTTGACACTGAGGCTGGGCTTATTGAAGCTAAAGTTAAGGGTAAGGGGAATAGTGCAGCCGTAAAGATAAAGACATCTACTCCTTTTGGGTTGAAGATTGATTTACCACTTAAAGTTTCCCGACGTAAGATAAAGGTAAATTTTGTTAATACTGGTGTGCCTCATGCAGTTATTTTTGTTCAGGGGTTAGAGAAAATTGATGTAGACAAAATAGGTAGAGAGGTAAGATTTCATAAGCAATTTAAGCCGGCTGGAGCTAATGTTAATTTTGTAGAAATAAAGGGTAAGAATTCTCTTGCAGTAAGAACTTACGAAAGAGGAGTGGAAGCTGAAACCTTAGCTTGTGGTACTGGATCGTTAGCTTCGGCAATTATCTCTTACTTTAAGCTCAATCCGAGAGTTAAACAAAAAAAAGCAATTTCACTCTCAGTGAGTACTAAGAGTAAAGATATTTTAAAGGTTACTTTTGATTTGTTAAATAAAGTGAGTAATGTTTGGTTAGAAGGGAAAGTTTATTTAGTTTATAAGGGAGAGATCAAAGGAGCATAAAAGGGGGAAGTATGTTAAAGGGAAGCATTGTAGCTCTGGTTACACCGTTTGAAACCGGAGGCCAGATAAAGGACGATGAGCTTAAGAAGTTAATTGATTGGCATATTGAAAAGGGAACAGATGGCATCTTGGTTTGTGGTACTACTGGAGAGAGTGCGACTTTAACTCATCCCGAACATAGAAAGATAATTGAATTAGCCGTTACTTATGTAAATAAGAGAGTGCCGGTTTTAGCCGGGTGTGGTTCTAATTCTACCCAGGAAGCCCTTAATTTAGCTAGTTATGCTAAAAAAGTAGGTGCTGATTACTCTTTGATTATCACTCCTTACTACAACAAGCCTACCCAAGAAGGGCTCTATAAGCACTTTAGGGGAATAGCTGATTCAGTAGATATTCCGATTATTATTTATAATGTTCCTTCTCGGACTGGGAGTAATATTTTACCTGAGATTGTAGCCAGGCTTTATAAAGATTGCAAGAATATTGTTGGTATAAAAGAGGCTAGTGGTTCCTTGGATCAAATTACTAAGATCATGACTTTAGTCGATGATAAATTTTTATTATTTTCAGGAAGTGATGAGGTTAATTTGCCAATACTTTCTATAGGTGGCTCGGGAGTAGTTTCTGTAGTAGCTAATATTATGCCTAAAGAAACTCATGATTTAGCTGCAGCCTTTTTAGAGGGTAATCTAGCCGAAGCTAAGCGTTTGCAGCTCTATCTTTATGATATAATCAAGGCACTTTTCATTGAAACTAATCCTATACCGGTAAAGATTTCTTTAGGATTAATGAAGATGATTGAGCCTAATATGCGGTTACCACTTTGTGAGATGAGTGCAGCTAATTTAGATAAGCTGAAAACAATACTTAAAAAGTATAAATTGATTTAGCCCTTCGGTGGTACTCAGGACTAAAAATCCTCGATTTTATCGAGATTTTTTAAGGAGATTTGATGGTTAAAATTGGCGTAAGCGGTGCAAGTGGCAAGATGGGTAGGAGGATTATCTCTCTGGCCTCTGAGTATAAAGATCTGAAAATCGTTTTTGGCCTAGAGGCTAAAAATCATTCGGAATTAGGTAAGACTATTGATAAGGTTGAAATCAGTGATGATTTTAATAATATCGAAACTTGCAATTGCTTGATTGATTTTAGTGCGCCTAAGGCTACTTTAGAGTATTTAGATTATGCAGTTAAGTTTAAAAAGTGTATGGTTATTGGCACTACTGGTTTAGATAGATTAGCTCAGGATAAAATAAGCGAAGCTGCTAAAGTTATACCTATTGTTTTTTCTCCTAATATGAGTATAGGAGTAAATATTCTTTTTAGGTTGTTAAAGATAGCTGCTAGCGCCTTAAGAAATTATCAAGTTGGTATTCAAGAGGCACATCATATTCACAAGAAGGATGCTCCTTCTGGTACTGCTAAAAGAATAGCTGAAATTATCAATGAACAAGGATTTAATATAAAGATTGAAGATATCAAAGCTGATAGATATGATGAAATTATTGGAAATCACAAGGTAGTTTTTGAGAGTGGAGTAGATAAACTTGAGTTAAGCCATAGTGCTAAGACCCGCGACATCTTTGCCCAAGGAGCTCTTTTAGCTGCCGAATGGGTTGTTGGTAAAAGCTCAGGGCTTTACTCAATGGATGATGTTTTATTCGCATAATTTAACTATATTATTATAGTTTCATTAGGAGATTGAAAAATGTGGGAATTATCAAATAGGTTGAAGCGTTTACCCCCGTATCTATTTGCCGAAATTGATCGAAAAAAGGGTGAGCTTAGAAGAAAAAAAATAAAATTTATTGATCTAAGCATCGGTGATCCTGACAGTGAAGCACCTTTAGGGATGGTTAAGGCATTGGCAGCTGCTTCTAGGGTGAAGGAAAACCAGAAGTATGCGCTTGATCAGGGCAAGGATAAGTTCCGTAAAACCATAAGTAAGTGGTTTAAGAAGAGATTCAAAGTTTCCTTAGATGAGAACAAGGAGATTCTGCCTTTAATCGGTTCCAAAGAAGGTCTGGTGCATTTTCCTTTAGGGGTAGTAAATAGAGGCGAGTACGTTATTATTCCTTCACCAGGTTACCCCGGTTATAGAGGAGCAGCTATTTTTGCCGGAGCAAGAGTCCATGAAGTTGGCCTTTTGGAAGAGAATAAATTTTTACCAGAGCTTTCGAAGATTCCGATAAATGTGCGCAATAGGGCAAAGGTGATTTATTTAAATTATCCGAATAATCCCACGACAGCCTTAGCGCCTCTGAGTTTTTTGAAAGAATCAGTAAAGTTCTGTTTGAAGTATGGAATTATTCTTGCTTACGATAATGCTTATTCTGAAGTTTATTTCAATCAGAAACCCCATAGCATTCTAGAGGTTAAAGGGGCTAAAGAAGTAGCTATAGAGTTTCACTCTTTATCTAAGACTTTTTGTGTAACCGGTTTGCGCGTTGGTTGGGCTTGCGGCAATAAAGATCTGATTAAGTCTTTATTAAGGGTAAAGGCTAATCTTGATTCGGGAATTTTTGGAGCAATCCAAGAGGCTGGTATTCAAGCTTTAGAAAAAGAGAGCGGTTATGTAAATAAGCTAAGAAGAACAATAAAGACAAGGAGAGATTACTTTGTAGATAATTTAAAAAAGTCTGGTTTTAAAAATATTCATGCTGATTCTACCTTTTATGTTTGGGCGAGGATCCCGTCAAATTTTAAATCTTCGGTGGATTTTAGCGAGTACTTACTTACTGATAAGAGAATCATTGCTACTCCGGGAGTAGGGTTTGGAAAATATGGAGAAGGGTTTATTAGGTTTGCTTTAACTGTCGATAGTAGTAAACTAAAACAGGTCTTTAAGAGCAAGCTTATTTAACTTAGGGAGAGATTAGAATGAAGAAAATTATATTCTTTTTGCTTATTGCCTTTGCAGCTCATACAGCTTTTGCTCTCGAACTTGAAAGTGAGGTTTTTGAGAATAAGGGGTATATCCCTGATCGCTACACTTGCGATGCCCAGGATTTTTCTCCGCCTCTTAGTTGGAGCGCTATTCCCGAAAATACTAAGAGCCTTGTTCTTATTTGTGATGATCCGAATGCTCCTTTTAAAATTTGGGTCCATTGGGTGGCTTTTAATATACCTTTGGAAGTAAAGGGGCTAAAGGAAGGTATTTCTAAAGAGGAGTTAGCTGAACTATCTATTGTTGAAGGTATAAATGATTTTGGTAAAGTAGGTTATCAGGGACCTTGTCCACCGTCGGGTAAGGCCCACCGCTATTCTTTCAGGCTCTACGCTTTGAATACTACCCTGGTCTTAGAAGAAGGAGCATCCAAAAAGGATGTTATCGAGGCTATGCAAGGTAATATTATTGCTGAAGCCAAACTAGTCGGTCTTTACCAGCGGCTAAGTGAAACCCAAGCTCAGGAAGTAGAGTAAGTTTAAATATAAACAATAAGATACTTCGGGCATTCATGCCCTCAGTATCAATTCAGCTACAGGTTTTTTTTCAGAAAACCTAAGCTTCATTGAGGAGGTACTATGTCTAAGATTAAATCAGTAAAAGCAAGAGAAGTGATTGATTCTAGAGGAAATCCTACCATAGAGGTAGATGTAGCCTTAAGCGATGGTGCTTTTGGTAGAGCGATTGTTCCTTCCGGTGCATCAACCGGGGAATTTGAAGCCTTAGAGCTTCGCGATGGGGATAAGAAGAGATTTTTGGGAAAAGGAGTTTTAAAAGCAGTAAATAATGTTAATAAGAAAATTGCATCTAAGGTTAAAGGTAAAGATGCAAATTTTCGTAAAATCGACAAACTGCTTCTTGAACTTGACGGAACACCTAATAAGGCTAAATTAGGAGCTAATGCTATATTGGGAGTATCACTGGCAGTAGCAAAAGCAGCCGCTAATTCTAAGAAGATACCACTTTATAAGTATTTAGGAGGAAAGAAAGCCAATCTTTTACCTCTTCCTTTGATGAATATCCTAAATGGTGGACTTCATGCTGACAATAATTTGGATATTCAAGAGTTTATGATTGCTCCTTTAGGTTTTACTAAGTTTAGCAGAGCTATTCAAGCAGCAGTAGAAGTTTTTCATAGCTTAAAGGCAATTTTAAAGAAGAGAAAGCTTTCAACTTCAGTCGGCGATGAGGGTGGATTTGCCCCTAACTTAAAGAGTAATGAAGAGGCACTTGAACTTATAATTGCAGCAATCAAGGCTGCCGGGTATAAGCTGGGAAAGGAAGTAGCTCTTGCCCTTGATCCAGCAGCAAGTTCATTTTATAAGAATGGAAGCTACATTTTTGAAGGTAAAAAAAGAGACTCTAAGTACATGATCGATTTTTATGACCGGATGGTTAAGAAGTATCCAATCATCTCGATAGAGGATGGCTTAGATGAGAATGATTGGGAAGGTTGGGCTAATCTCACCAAAAAATTAGGCAAGAAGATCCAGATTGTTGGTGATGATTTATTTGTTACTAACACAAAGAAATTAAAGCAGGGGATAGACAATAAAATATCTAACTCTATCTTGATTAAGGTAAATCAAATCGGAACCTTATCTGAAACTTTAGCGGCAATTGATATGGCCTCAAAAGCAGGTTATAGCTCAGTAATCTCACATCGTTCCGGCGAAACTGAAGATACAACAATCGCCCATTTGGCAGTTGGAAAATCTTGTGGTCAGATTAAGACTGGTTCGCTTTCAAGGACAGACAGGGTTGCTAAGTATAATGAGTTATTAAGAATAGAAGAGGAGTTAGGGAATAAAGCTCGTTATGGTGGAAAAACTTTTAAATATAAGTAAGAATAAAGGGGTAAGGGCAACAGCTTTAATTTTTTGTCTAATCATTCTGATTGGGATAATTTATTTTCCTAATTATGCCAGGCTAAGAAAACTAAGGGGTGAAAATGTGAGACTCACTCTAGAGAACAATGAGCTTATTGAGGAGATAGCTGATTACCAAGAGAAGCTAAAAATGGTAGGCAAAGATCCTTACCTTTATGAAAGAATTGCCCGCGAAGAATTAGGGATAGCCAAAGAGGGCGAAATAGTCATTGACATTGAAGAATAAGTTGTTAACATAAATAGTAATTTCGCGGGGTAGAGCAGTCTGGTAGCTCGCAAGGCTCATAACCTTGAGGTCACAAGTTCAAATCTTGTCCCCGCAACTAGAAAAATACGCCCGAGGGAAACCTCGGGCTTTATTTTTCTTGTGCCGAGTGCCAGTATATAGGGGCGCCGGTACCAGAAAATAAGAAGCCCAGATTAGAGAAATGTAGCCTGGGTTTTTATTTTATCAAATTTTTGCTTCAAGATAAATAGGGTGGTATAATAAATTCCAGAAACAATATAAGAAGAGGAAGAAATATGGAGATGGTATGAAGAGATTAATGTTTTTACTTGCTGGGATAGCACTGTTTGTCGGCGTAGCTGATATGCCATATGTATATTATCTACGACTAAGATGGGTTGTTTGTATCCTAGGTGCTTACGGGGCATGCTTGAGTTTCGGAAAGAGTGATATCACCTGGGGTTGGGCTCTAGCTGCTATTGCTTTAATTTTTAATCCTATAGCCAAGTTTTTTCTTGAAAAGCAAACTTGGCAAATTGTCGAGTTGGTTTCAGGAGTAATATTCTGTGCTTACTCTCGAAAAGCGTAACCTTTCCCTGATCATTGTTTTACCTCAAACCAAAACAGTGATATAATAATTAACCATAAATAAATGTTATATTAAAGAGGATTTTGGTATACGGGGATTAGTGGATTTTTTTAAATAAAAGGAGGTTGGATGAAAAGATTATTGATAGTTGTCGTGTTATTAATGGTATTATTCGTACAAGGTTGCGCAGTAATCGGCACAGCTGTATCAGCAGCAGCAGCTTACGGCCTTGCTCAGGCTTTTGATTAGAGCGTTATCGAGGGCGATAAAAGAGGAGAGAAAATGGAAAAGGCAGGTTATCATTTAGGGATTGTATCCATTAGCCTTGGTGTATTTTTTGGACTATCCCTTAATGCTACTGCAAGTACTTGTGAGGATAATTTCGAAGCTGATTCTACCGAAATTGGACGCTGGTGGATCTCAGAAGGAGATCAGACCATAAAGGCTTGGGATGTTGAAGCAAAGGTTTGCCAGAAGCGTAAGGATGAGAAAGCACAAAATAGCTGTAAAGCCCGAGTCAACCAAAAATATTACACTGCCATTAGAAATCTTGTTAAGAGAAGAGAACTGAAAGTTCAAAAAGCTGAAGAGAAATATAACGGATGTCGGGCTAAAGATGAATTAGAAGAGACAGAAGAGGATATAAAAAAATAGAGGCTTTTAGCCTCTATCTTTAGAAAGAAAGATTTGACTTTATTTGACCTCTCCCGTGGCTGGTGAAGCTCTTAACGTTTAAAATGTACAACATAGAGAGATGGATTTCAATACCTGAAAAGGTCTGCTTTGAAAGCGTTTTAAATCCCCAATATTACTTAACATTTAAGACTTGACTTGATTTTTTAGTAGGGTATTATTTATTATAGGATATATGGTGTAGGGAGGAGAAAAAAATGAAAATTGAGAGCAGGAGGAGATTATTTGGAACCGGGAAAATCGGTAGATATAGACTTATTAACTTTCTTTTGGCTCTAATCCTTTCTGCTACTTACATATATGCTTTTAGTTCTATAGAGGTGTATGAAGGAGGAGGAGTAGGTTTTAGGAACGGCATCGCATACTATATCTTTCAATTTGTTTTGGTAACTGTAAGCTTAATACTCATAACTACCTTAAGCTATATCTTACGCTGTGGTTTTGGAGCAGTTGGCAGAATGGAGACAATATTAGAAGATGTAGCTGTTGGTAATTACTCACTTCGATTAACTCTGCGTAAAGGTGATATTCTAAGTCCTCTTGCTGATAAAGTGAATAGGATCCTTAATTTATTAGAAAAAGGTGCTAAGCGATAGTCAAACTTCTTGACTTGCGAAGCCGATTATGATAGGCTAAATCCGTTAATTTAAAAGGGGGTAGTAATGCGTAAAACAAGTCTTATTTTATTGGTCATTTCTCTTTTGATCTTGAATGGGTGTACGATAATCTTTCAAAGAGGGAGACGCTCAGATCTTGAGAAAATCGATATTTTAGAGAGCGAATTAACTAATCTAAAAAACGCTAGCGATCTTTTGGAGAGTCGCCTTGCCAAAGAGATAGAGGATGAGAAGGTAAGAGTAACCATGGCTGAGAAAGGCCTGGTAATTACCTTTGTGGCCGAAGTTCTTTTTGATTCTGGAAAAGCAAAGTTAAGAGGAGAAAGTCTTCCGATTTTGGATAAAGTAATAACAATTCTTCAAGAAGCGGTTCCTGACAATAGAATCGGAATCGAAGGGCATACTGATAGCGAACCAATAAAACATTCTCGCTGGAAATCAAACTGGGAGCTTTCTTCTCAAAGAGCTTTAAGCGTGCTTCATTATTTAGAGAAGAGAGCTATTGCTTCTAAAAGATTATCGGCAGTTGGCTATGGAGAGCACCAGGCGATTGCTTCCAACGATCTAGCTGAAGGAAGACAGATTAACAGGCGAGTAGAGATTGTTATTGTACCTAAGTCGGTAAAACAGAAAATAGGAGAGAAACCTTTAGAAACAAATGAGGAGGAGTTGAAATGAAGGATAACCCGTTGATAATAAGCCTTTTAATTGGTTTAATTGTAATTTTAGTTATTGCTGGTGTATCTCTTTTGGTTAAAATGAATTCTTTATCAGGAGTTTATAAACAAGAGCTAGCCAAAAATATAAGTCTTGAGAAGAATACTGAAGACCTAAAGGCTAGGAATAACGGTTTGGTTGGGGAAATCGGGCAATTAAACGACAAAATAGAAGAGCTTAAGCTAGAGAAGGAAAAGACCGAGAAGCTAAAAGATAAGTTAGAGGAAAATTTAAAAGAAGAGCTAATGAAGCAGAAACTCGGCACAGAATAACCCGAAAAACTAGTTAATGTATTCTTACAAAAGGGGGCAGACGCCCCCTTTTATTTTATGGTTAGGGAAGTGTTAAATACTTCCCTAACCACTGAAAATTGTAAAGTTGTTATAAAGCAATTTTCTTGGGTAAAGCATGGAAGTACCCTATCATATAGCAGTAATTATGGATGGAAACGGGAGATGGGCCAAGAAGAGAATGCTGTCGCGTATAGTTGGCCATCGTCAAGGAGCAAAAAGAGTTAAGGAGATTCTTAGGGAAGCTAAAAGAATTGGTGTAAAAGTATTAACCATTTTTGCTTTTTCTACCGAGAATTGGAACAGGCCAAGAAGGGAAATAGAATTTATTTTTTCCCATTTAATTAAGTTTTTACGGGATTATCGAAAAGAATTTACAAAGAAAGATATAAAATTTAAGGCAATCGGAAGAAGAGATAGACTTAGTGAAAAGGTTGTTGAAGAGATAAAAAAAACTGAAGACATTACCAAGAATAATCAGAGCTTTACTTTTAATGTAGCTCTAGATTACGGAGGAAAATGGGATATTGTTAATGCGGCAAAAAGAGTAGCTAAGAAGTGTGTAGATAAGAGTATATCTTGGGAAAATATAGATGAGGAGTTGTTTAATAAATATCTTTCTTTAGGCAATGTTCCGGCACCAGATTTACTTATTAGAACTTCTGGCGAAAAAAGAATTAGTAATTTTTTGATTTGGGATTTAGCCTATAGTGAATTTTATTTTACTTCAATTTTTTGGCCGGAATTTAGTAAAGAACACTTACATAAGGCGATAAAAACTTATTCTCAAAGAGATAGGAGATTCGGGGCAATTCAATGAGACTGAGGCTTTTTAAAAAAAGCCTGTAGCCGACCCATTTGCCTTTGCTCAGGGTCGGCACTGAGGATTATTGAAGTGTCGAATTGATCCTGAGCTTTAGCGAAGGATCTTACAAGGACTTATGGAAAAACGCTTACTTCCGTTTAGTATTTTAAGCATAATGACAGTATTCTGCGTGGTTTACTACCCGCTTTGTGGGTTGTTCAGCTGCTTGCTAATTTTAGCTGGTCTTTATGAGTTTTTCTATATGGTTGAAAAGAAAGGGGTAAGGTTGTTTAAACCTCTCGGGCTTTTGATCGGAATACTCATTCCGATAACTATTTATTTTCGTTTTTCTATCCAAGAAGGCTGGCAATTTTTATTTGTAGTTATTGGTGTTTTTATCCTTTTTCTCTCGGAGTTGACTAAAAAGGATGCTCATCAATCGATACTATCTATCTCAGCTACAGTTTTTGGGGTAATATATATATCTTGGTGTTTTTCATTTCTTATTCGGATAAGACAGCTTCCTGAAGGAGCTATGCTTACAGGGTTTCTAATTTTAGTGACCAAATCTTCGGACACTGGGGCTTATCTTTGGGGTAAAAAATTTGGCAAAACTCGCTTGCTCAAAAAAATAAGTCCTAAGAAATCTCTAGAAGGAGCTATTGGTGGGTTTTTTACCAGTTTGGTTGTAGGAGTTATCTTTTCTCTATTTATTGGGAGTATTAATTTTTGGGCAAAGTTCTTTCTGATTATAATCTTAGCTATAATTGCACAATTAGGTGATCTTTTTGAGTCGTTAATTAAAAGAGACTGCCAGGTCAAAGACTCCGGAAAACTTCTCCCGGGTATGGGAGGGATTCTTGATGTTATCGACAGTTTGATTTTTACAGCACCAACATTTTATCTTTATCTCACAATGATGCGGTAAATTTGCTAATCCGATATTAGGGTTGCGATTAATAGAGAGCGATGAAGAGAGTAGTAATATTTGGTTCAACAGGTTCTATTGGCAAGAATGCCTTAAGCGTAATTAGAGAGAGCAGGGATAAATTTAGAGTTATTGGTCTTTGTGCCAATAAGGATATCAAGACTCTTTTAAGTCAGATTAAGGAATTTCGTCCTTCATTTGTTTGTATAAGAGATGAAGACAAGGCTAAGATTTTAAGAAAAAGATTAGGCCGAGGTATTAAATTCTTCTCTGGTCAGAAGGGAATAGAGGATTTTTCTTCTATTAAGTCAGACATTGCGGTAATGGCTATCGCAGGAATTTCGTCCCTCAAGCCTCTGCTAATCGCTATTGTTAATAGTAAGCGGATAGCTTTAGCTAATAAAGAATCTATAGTTGCTGCTGGATCGTTAGTATTTAAGAGAGCTGAGAGGTTTAATACTCAAATTTTACCCGTAGATAGCGAGATAAATGCTCTTTTTCAACTTATTGGACCTGCCCGCCGAAGCTTTGGTATAGGCGGGGCAAGAGGTGGCAGAATTTGCCGAGATGATTTTCGAAAAGTTTACCTTACTGCTTCTGGAGGAGCTTTAGCTGGTTATAGCAAGAGTAGATTAGCTAAGGTCGGGGTAAGAAAAGTACTAGATCATCCTACCTGGAAGATGGGTAAGCGGGTAACTGTAGATAGTGCGACCTTAGTCAATAAAGGTTTTGAAGTTATAGAGACCCATTATTTTTTTGGGTTAGATTATAAGAAAATAGGCATTGTTCTCCATAAAGAGTCGGCAATTCATGCTCTCTTAGAGTGTAGAGATAACACCTTGTTTGCTTGTCTTTATCCACCGGACATGAAGATGCCAATTTCTCATGCTCTTTGTTATCCCCAGCGTCTTGATTCTAAGAAAGAGGTGAATTTTAAGAGCAGTTTTTCTTATAATTTTAAACCTCTTAATTATAAGGACTATCCTTTATTGAAGATGATTTTAGAGGCTGGTAAAAGAGAGGATAACTCCTTAGTCATTCTAAACGCTGTTGATGAGGTTGCGATAGATTATTTTTTGAGTAAGAGAATAAATTTTATTGATATATACAAGGTAATGACCTATATCTTTAGAAACTATAAATCTAGTAAGATAAAAAGAATAGAAGACGTTTTTTTCTGGGATGATTGGGCGAGAAAAATAGCAAAGGAATATTTAAAGAAGGTGTAAGTTTTATGGGGCTAATTATTGTTGGAATTATTTTTAGTGTTTTGATTGTAATCCATGAGCTTGGTCATTATATTGCAGCTAAGTGCTCAGGGGTAAGAGTAGATAAGTTTTCTTTAGGGTTTGGCCCGGTTCTTTTTAGGAAAAAAGGGAAAGAAACAGAATTCGTAATTTGCGTTTTTCCTCTTGGTGGGTACGTAAAAATGGCTGGGGATACTCGTGAAGATCATAAAGGGTTTGAACATGAGTTTTTGTCAAAGCCGATAGGAATAAAATCAAAAATTGTTTTTGCCGGACCTTTGTTTAACTATCTTCTAGCTTTAGTTATATTTTGTATTATGGCTTTTATTGGTTTTCCTTATCCTGATTCTGTAGTTGGTAGTGTTCTAGAGGATTACCCAGCTGCAAGCTCGGGAGTACAGGAGGGCGATAGAGTTTTAGCTGTAGACGGTAAAGAAGTTGAGCATTGGCTAGATATGGCCGAGAAAATTTATCAAGCTGAAGGTGTGACTAATCTTCGGATTGAGCGAGAAGGAGAAATTATATCTTTGGATATTCCTCTGCGTCAGAAGGAGATAATTGATGATTTTGGTAAGAAAAAAAATGTGTCAGTAATAGGCATCGGTGCTTCTTCACAGGTAAAAATTGTTAAGTATAATTTTTCTCAAGCTATAATTAAAGGATTCCAGTCTTTATTTAACTTTACCTTTTTGGTAATTAAAGGTTTTCTTTTCATGATCCTGGGAAAAATTCCTCTTAAAGAAGCTGTAGGTGGACCTTTGGCGATTTATTACTACACTTCGGAAGCAGTAAAGATTGGAATTGTAACTACCTTAGGTCTCGTGGCAGCCTTAAGTGTGAGTTTAACAATTATAAATTTATTGCCGATTCCGGTATTAGACGGTGGGCATCTGCTTTTCTTTTTTCTGGAAAAGGTAAGAGGCAAGCCAATAAGTGAGAAGGTTGAGGACAATTTAACTCGTATAGGTTTAAGTTTTCTCATCGTTTTTCTTGTATTTGTTATATATAATGACTGCGTACGTTATGGCGCTAAGATTTTAAGCAGAGACAAAGATTCAGCGGAAGAGGTTGCAATTGATGAAGAGGGTAATAAAAGAAAGCAGATTCTAGATGAGTAAGAGAGTAAAAATAGGAAATCTAAGTGTTGGTGGAAAGAACCCAATACGGATAAAGGGAATGCTTAAGACCCCGACTAGGAATACAAAGGATCTTATTAAAGAAGCTAAGACTTTAGAAAAAGAAGGGGCTGAGGCTATAAGAGTAGCGGTTCGAGAGGAAAAGGATGCTTTAGTAGCTAAACTTCTTAAGAAACACATTCAGACACCTTTAGTTGCTGATGTACATTTTCATGCTAAATTAGCTCTTAGCTCTATTGACCAGGGGTTTGATGGGATTCGTCTCAACCCTTTAAATATAAGTAAGAAAAAAGAAATTAGAGAAATTGCTAAAGCTGCTAAGTCATCAGGTATTTCAATCAGAGTTGGAGTTAATTCCGGAGGATTTAAACGTCAGTTTTCATCGCCTAGGGCCTTAGGGGCTCAAATGGTTAAGGAAGTAGAAGCTTACCTTAAAGTCTTGGAGGCGGTAAATTTTTTTGATATAATGGTTTCACTGAAAGGTTCAGACGTTTTATCGACCCTTGCGGCTAACGAGCTATTCTCCAAGAGACACAATTACCCCTTACACCTGGGTATTACAGCTACTGGCCCTTTTTTAGAGGGGATAGCCAAATCATCATTAGGATTGGGTAGTCTTCTTCATCAAGGTGTAGGTGATATTATTCGAGTTTCTTTGACTGCTCCTTCTTTTTGGGAGATAAGAGTAGCTAAATATATTCTACAGGCTCTTAGTTTGCGGAAATTTGGTCCTGAAATTATTTCTTGTCCTACTTGTTCGCGTTGTGAAGTAGATTTAGTAAGTATCGTAGATAAATTTAAGAAAGCTTTAGATAAAGAGAAGATTAGTCAGCCAGTACGAATTGCAATTATGGGTTGTGTAGTTAATGGTCCTGGTGAAGCTTACCAGGCTGATATTGGTGTTGCTTTTGGAAAAAAGAAAGCTGTAATTTTTAAGAAAGATAAGATTTTAGGTCAAAGTAGTGAGAAAAAAATAGTGGCCGATTTAATTAAAGAAGTGAGGCAAAGATGGACGTAAAGAAGATTAAAAAAGAAATACGTAGAGAAATGAGCATGTGCGTTGGTCAGGAAGAAAAATCTACTAGAGAGTTTCTCACTCAAAGGGCTAATCAAATATTTGAGAATATGGAGACTGAGAAAAGGATAAGTATAGAGTCAGCAGTTAAAGATAAAATAATTTCTTCTCTTTGTGATGATTTCCTAGGATTAGGTCCCTTACAGAAGCTTATGGATGATAAAGCTGTAACCGAGATTATGATTAATGGTCCTGATAGGGTATACATAGAGAAAGATGGGAAGAAGAGCCTTTGTAGCGTTAAATTTGATGACGAGACTCATTTAAGATATATC
>Ga0208769_1000091_pt1 | contig 43357 bp, 42 predicted proteins | sample AntAceMetag02UKC_FD_184768 | JGI IMG/M metagenome (GOLD analysis project Ga0208769, IMG submission 184768) | Saline lake microbial communities from Ace Lake, Antarctica- Antarctic Ace Lake Metagenome 02UKC (SPAdes) (version 2) | ecosystem: Environmental > Aquatic > Non-marine Saline and Alkaline...
CAGCCACTATGCCCTAAACTAGCAAGCATAAACTAAGAGAGATTATGGGCTATTTTTAGCTTGTTTGCCCGGGTAAGGCCTTTTATATAGCTCTCTCTTTTTAGAGCCTGAGATTTAGTAGCACAATCTTCGGAATGAATTAGCTTAACTGGGTTGCGGTATTTTGTATAGCGACAGCCGTTGCCGGAGTTATGGTCGCGAATACGCTTTGATAAATTTGAAGTTATTCCAGTATAGAGGGTGTTATCTTTGCATTGGATGATATAGACCTGCCAGGGCATAGGTTCAAAGTATAAAGGCACTTCGGTCGCTTCGCTTCCTCAGTGCCATATTTTTCACCGAGAGGTGAAAAATATGGGGTGGCTAACGGGAGTTGAACCCGTACTAAGAGAACCACAATCTCTTGTGCTGCCGCTACACTATAGCCACCATAAAAAATAAATACAATCTATTACTGTGGAGCTTTTTTGCTTTCAAAAGTATCTTCTTTAGATTCTTGGAGCTGTTCTTCACTGTCACTTTTTATAATTTCTTCAATAGCTGTACCTGCACCTTTTAAGGTTTCAATAACACTACCAGCAGTAACGCCTCCTAAATCTCCGATCTTCTCCTTCAATTTATCGACAGCCCCTTCTATTATAACAAAAGTTCCAATACCAGCTGCCTCTACCAGCCTCTTATTGAGTGAGGAGAAGTCTAGCCTGGGCGAATCCATAATTGTCGTCAATTTAAAATTTAGGGTAGGCTTCTCTTTGTCACCTTTAAGAAAATCAATCGCTTTTTTTAGCATCTTAGCTTGAAAAGACTCTTCTTCACCGTCTTCTTTAATAAACCCTACACTCTCTATAGTTAAAAGATTATCAATAATTAAATTATTACCTTTGGACTTAAAATTCGACTTAAAAGAAAGTGCTGCCTCTTCTAACCTTAAATTATTCGGCCGCCAAAAAGGTGGATAAAACTTACTAAATGCAACATAGTCAAAGTCATCTATGTTTATATTCAGATCCATATTTTTATTATCATAGTCTGTCCATCCTTCAATACTCAAAGCATTGGCTCTTTGATTTCCCTCCTCGAAAGGTGAAACTAGAATAGTATCTAGCTTTATATAGAATCTACTCAATTTAGGATAAGTAAGGCCTTTTACTCGTAAAGAGATATCACTAAAAATAATATTGATCGGTCTCTTTTTTATCAGATAATCCACTTCTATCTGAGAATTTTTAAAATAAAGGTTTCCAATGGCAAGGGAAAAAATTTTCTCTTCAGATTTGGATTTCTCCTCTTCTTTCCCTGGTTTCACTTTAGTGCTAGGGCTCTCTGTGAAACCCTCCTGAGATAAAATTATCTTATCTTTGATCTTAGACCTATCTTTAGAAGGCAGACTCAAGGAAATTCCATCCTTACTCTTAGATACCTTTAAATCAAGGCCATCAATATAAACCTTGCTTAAACTTATACTCCTGGTGAAAGGATTGAAAAAGCCTAAAGAAACATTTGCCCTCTTAAAAGATAAGGCCTTACATTCAAAATTATTGACCTCTAAGTTAAAAGGAAACTTGAGCGATAAAGAGCCCATGGTCGCTTCTAAACCAAGGTTATCCCTTAAGCCTCCAATGATCAAGTCTCTTCCTTTGGCGTTAATAAAAGTAAACAGTGCAATATGAAGTATAATTACAACAACCAGTATTATCCCTGCAGCGATTGAAATTCTTTTTATTACTCTCTTCATGTATTTCTCCTTATAATTCTGATTGAAGCTAAGCTTCAATCAACTTGAATGCGCGCCCAGCAGGAATCGAACCTGCAACCCCCTGCTTAGAAGGCAGGTGCTCTATCCGATTGAGCTATGGGCGCATATTATCAAAATAGTTTAAAATTGAAAAAAACGTCGGGGCGAGTGGATTCGAACCACCGACCCCCTGCTCCCAAAGCAGGTGCGCTAAGCCAGGCTACGCTACGCCCCGATAAATATAAGTTTCCTTAAAAGTACCCCCTATTATATCCAGTTTTTTAAGGCTGTAAAGGGAGTTTTATTTAGCTATTTATATTAATTATCCGACTTGGTTTATTTAAAAATAATGAATGTTCCATCAAGAATACTTCTTTTTTCGTATGTAAAAATCAAAGTTTTATTTTTTAAGATTCTAATCTGGTTATCAGTAACTATAATTTTGTTACTTTTTTTGAAATAAGATAACAAAGTGTTCAGGAAAATTACTGATAAAAATATTTTATAATCCATCGATTAAGGATTATAAATAAAGGCAAAATTAGATAGGAAAAAATAAATTTTCCAAAATTATCCGGTCAACAGCTATCCTTTGAATAAACTCACTTGCTAAAGTACTATTATTAAAAAATATGCTATTACCTCTCTGCATAAGAGGCAGCATCTCGTTACCGGTTTCAAATTTTATGAAGAATCTTTTACAAGACTTTGAGCAGACTTTATCGGTAATAAACTGCGCTTTTTCCGGCTGGGTTAAAGCGGCTAAATCGCAGGTTCGAGCTCCAGTTACATAGCTCCAAGGCGTATAAACACTAAATTTAAAACCCCAATTCTTATCAACTTTTAAACCCTGGGGTACCATATCAAGTTCTATTCTTTTTATACCCTGACTTTTTAAAAACTTACGGTATTCAGACACGGTAAGATTACTATTACTTAATATACTCATTTGGTTATCCCAAAGCTTTGGATTTGCTACCAGGTGTGAAAAAGAAATAGGCTGTTTTTTGGTATAACGCGGCATTCTCTGAACCTTAGTCATCATTCTACCTAAAAGCGGAATCAAATTCCCAAATTCTTCAGAAATAACCTTCAAAACTCCCCAATCATTAACTACTACCTCAATCCCCGTGCCGATAGTTCTTTGTTTATTTAAATAACTAAAAATCGCATATTGTTTTTTAAGAGCACCTTCGGTAAGGTAACCGGAAACATAAGTGTAATTCAATTTTCTCTTTACCGCATATTCGAAGCTTTTCTTTACCGTAAACAAACTAGGAATTAACTCGTCACAAAATTCTTCGCCAAAATATAAACGGGAAATTCTCTTATTCTTTGCAAGAACGTCCTCTACCTGTTTTAGGCTATGATTAAAATCATCTAAATAAATAGCATATTCCATAAGATTATACCTTCTGATAAGCACAAGCTGATTTCATACAAGCATCGCCTAAAATTCCTTGACATTGTTTTAGGCTAACCTTTTCTTTCTTTAACAATCTTGCTACTCTTTTGACTAAAACTATATTTTCGATATTCGGACAACAAGCAGATCTTAAGGGTAATTTAAAAACAATCCTCTTTTTGTATTTCTCAAGCTGAGAAATAAGACATAGGCCACACCAAGGAACAGTGCCTGGAGAAAAAAAGCTAAGATCTTTCTCGGAAAGATCTTTTTTGTTAACAAGATACTTTTTAAAACGTGTTGCACAAAAATTTTCGCGATTAAAACCATGAGAGCTGAAACAAAAAGCATCGCTAAACTTACACCATTCACCTATCAAAAATACCTCAAAACTAACTTCCTCGGAAGTATGTTTCAAGAAATTAACTATCTCGTTAACAGAAATTTTTCTCGGCAGAATAAAATGTTTTATTCCCAAACCTCGATAAAAAGAAAGTGTAGAAGAATTGTACAAACCGACACAAGAGCTTAAATGTATTTCCCTAATTATCCCTCTTTTTTTCATCGTCAAAATAAGAGCTAAGTCAGACACTATATACCCGTCTATACCAAAACTTTCAAATAAATAAATTATTTTAAAAAGCAAAGAATATTGCTGCTGAGTATAATAATGCTCATTTAAAGCTAAAAATATCTTCTTGCCCCTAGCATGGATAAAAGATACCAGCTCTTCAGCCTTTTCTCGATCTATTATGTGAGGAATTACTGGAAAATATCTTCGATTAGTACTTACTTCCCAACCATATACCTGATACCACTGCTTAGGCATATAACCAAGGTAGAACTCACCTACCCCAACCTTTATAAGCTCTTCTAAATCCTTTAAGGTAGTTAAATAATTAATCGGAACATTAAGCATTTTTTCTTTAGATTACCTTTTCCTTTTTCCTTAGATTTAATCTCTTTCTGGATATAGTTCGCAAATCCCGATTATCTATAAATTGTTTATAATTACAAGAATATTCCAATTTTTTATCGACCAAATATCTACGTATTTTTTCTAGAGTATTGATATTGCAGATTTTATAATTGAATTTTCGGAAAAATTTTATGAATAAATCAAAATCGAATAATATTGCCTTAGCTAATCGGTTCGATTTCAAAGAACAGTGATATAAGGAGAATGCTAAATCACTCCAATTATCTAAGTTCTCGGGGTTTTTCTCAACAGTTCTCAAGAAAAAACTTCTTGCTTTTATAAAATTGCGATCTAAATAATATATATATCCAGCTAGAACCAGTGTATTTTCAGAATCATCACAGGATAGCCAAAAACTAACCCTTTTTTTGAGCAGCTTTAATATACCCGAATAGTCAAAGACTCTCTCAGCTAATACTTGAAATAGAGAATTCTTGCGTAAACAATCATCATCAATTCGATTGGTCAGCCTCTTTTCTAGAGGGATTCGAGCTAACATATAAAATTCCTTTTTTACTATTTCAAAATTATCCATTTTTACGAAAATTGTATAACATAAGGATATTCAGGTGCAAAATCTTTTACTGGAACATGAATTGTATCTACTAGACTTTTTTTCCGGTAAATAGAGATATCCCTGCCAGAAATCTGCAACCTATCACCTCTAGACAGCACCTCTTGATATATGTTCTGACTTTCGTCAGCATCGGTAAAATAAACTTTTGAATAGCTTATTTCATTTTTTCCGACCATTCTACCCTCAAAAGCATAAAATTTCCTCTCATAAAAAACAAGTAAGGGTAACTTAAGACACCTATCAATTGCTGCGGTAAATTCCGGTTCTCTTTTTTTAATCTCTTTATACAAGGAACCTACTAATTTAATAGTACTTTTGCATTGAAAACTACAAGGCATATGGTAAATATAGCAATAAATCGCATCTTTCAAAAAGGGATTGCAATAAAAATGATACCTAGAAGAATGGTCTGAATTTTTATAAATTTCGTATAAATTGCTATACTTATTCCAATTGTTGTACTTTCTAAAGAATTTAATACAGCATTCCGGATACCCTAAAAAATTACCATAGCTTAAAAGATCTGCCCGTGGCGGATATATTAATCTTCCTTTAATAATCACTGGATACCACATACCATTATTTAATAATTTTTTATCCTTGGACAAGAAAACATGAACACTACCATTTCTATTTGTTCCTAAAGGAAACCCGTAGGCACTGGTAGAAGTAATACTTTCTTTGCCCAAAACTTCTCCTTTAATGTTCTCTTTGCTAATGTTATTAAAGACAATGTCTTCTTTCAAGTAAATTCCATATCTCTTACATGCTTTTTTAAACTCTGTTAAATGCTTTTTTCTAACCCAATCATCCATTAGAGGCTTGAGGCCTAAAGCCAGAGACATATACATCACTATCTGGGAAGAATGCCCCCTAACCTCGATAAAATCTCGACAAAATTCGTTAGGAATAATTGAAGTTCCAAGCATCTATTTATACCTACCGGGATTTTTTTGGATAATATCTAACACTTTTTCCCTTGAATCTTCAAGTCCTTGTTTATCTTTAGATAGAGAACAAGCAATAAAAAGATTAATATAAGAATCAGAAAAATCAGAATCAAGAGCAATAGCTTTCTTTAAAGAACCTTTAGCGCTTTCGTAATCGTCCAACCGGATATATTCTATTCCTAAATTATTATAGGCTTGGGTGAAATTTGGTCTAATCTCTATAGCTTTCTTTAGGTTCCTGATGGCCTCATCACTCTTGCCTACTAACCCATAAACCATACCGAGGTTAGAACAAACATTGGAGTCATTAGGGTTAATACTAAGAGAACTCTCATAGGCCTTAATTGCTTGATCATAGGAACCAAGAAAATAGTAAGTTGAACCTATACAGCTGTAAATTTTAGCATTTTTATCATCTAAAAGGACAGCATTTTGGTAAGCTTCCAATGCCTTTTTATGCTGCCCTAATGAAAAATAGACATTTCCGAAATTTATATAGCTTTCAGCATCAGCTGATAGTTTGAGAGCTTTTTTATAGCTATCGATTGCTTCTGGAAACTGATTAGCAAAGCGGTATTTTTTAGCCTTCTGCAAATAGCTTCTGCTTTTTTCTTTCTGTTTCTCTTTGTAGAAATCATAAGCTAAAAAAGCCATAAGCAACAAAGCAAGAATTAAGCCAAGAATGAACCATTTTCCAAATTTAAATTTAGAGTCAGACATTTTTTCTCTTTTTTCTATATTCTTTTATTTTAATCCTATACCAAAATAAAACTAATTCCTTTATTGCCCGAAAAATTGTATAGATACGGCCACCAGTCTGCCGACCCCACTTACGAGGAGAATGATCAATAACCACCTCCTTAATCTTAAAACCGTTATTCTTACCCCGAACTAAAATCTCAGCATCAATGACTCCACCTTTACAAGTCAGTTTTATTTTGTCTAAAACGTCTCTCTTAATAAGCTTAAAACCGCAATTAACATCTTGGATTTTTAAACAAAACAATAAAGAAATTAAAGTAGTGTAAGCCTCGCCTAGCATAATTCTATAAAGAGAGTCTTTTCGCCTACCGCGAGATCCTATAATTATATCATACTGATCAACATAAATCATTAGTTTATCCAAATCGTAAACATCAAACTGGCCATCAGCATCCATGAAAAAACAAAGAGGAAATTTTGCAGCAGCAAATCCCGAAATTAAAGCCTGTCCGTAACCTAAATTTTTATCGTGTCTTACAATCTGAATCTTGTAATTACAAAATAAATTTTCTATTACGTTTAATGAATTATCTGTGCTGCCATCATCAACTACAATTACCTGAAAAAATTCGGACCTTTTTTTTATATAACTATAGATGTGGCTAATAACCTCTTCTATGTTCTTTTCTTCGTTGTAAACCGGTAAAATTATTGAAACTTTTTTTTCCATTAGACAAATTATCCTATTAAAAAGTTCTACTCCTACCCAAATACAATCTGAAAATATTAAATGACATTTTTACGCTTACCTTTCCTAAAAGAGAAACAATGTAGGATGGTCTTAGGTAATAGCTTCGATAGGCATCCTTGATGTCTTGTCTTAGCTTTAAAGAATGATACCCTTTAATACCACCCTTACAATCACGGACATAATCAGAAAAAGCATGGAAAGAGACAAAATCAGTCTTAAGCTCCTTTGCAAATTTTATTGTCTCTTCTCTTTCAGCTTCTGACTCCCCTGGCAACCCTAGAATAAAAAACCCTAACACTTTAATTCCGGCTTCTCTTATTAGATTGACTCCCTGATGAAGAGACTCTAGAGAAATACTCTTATTTGACGAGTCCAATAACCTTTGAGACCCAGATTCTATACCAAGATGTATTATTCTACATCCGGCCTTTTTCATCAGGGCAAGAGTGCCAGGATTAAGCGAATCTGCCCTAGTTTGGCAGCTCCATTGGAATTTATATTTTTTTTCTGCTAAAAATTCACAAACTGCTACTGCTGTATCAATATTAGAAAGAAAATCTAAATCAATAAAATAGCCAGACCTAATCTTATATTTTTCAATTAAATATTTTATCTCGACTATTAGCTTTTTGCTATCCTTTTTCCGAAGCGGTCCCGGATACATTAGTTTATCGCAAAATTTACAGTTAAAATTACAACCTCGCGATCCCTCAAATAAGGCAAACCTCTCACCTAAAATTTCATAAAAATACCTATTAAGGTTTATGAGATGGTAGGCCGGAATTGATAAGCTATTCAAATCCAAAGGGGAAGAGTTTTTGGTGGAAATTATTTCTTGGCCTTGTCTGAAAGTTAACCCTGGAATATCCCCTAACCTTTGGTCCTGACATATTTTTAATACCTTATCTTCGGGCTCAGCTCTAATCACCGCCTTTGCTTTAGTGTCGTCTAAGATGCGCTCGGGGCTAAGAGTACCATGGTAACCTAATATATAAACTTCCGATGTGTTTTTTCTGACTTCCTTTACTGTATCCAGAAATAAAGATATGTCAATATTGGGGCACTGCCAGCGGTCCAAAGAAGAAGAAGTAATAAATATCTTATCAAATCCTTGAATATGCTTATAGACTTTTTTTGGTATAATCCTCTGGGCATGAGCATCTAATATCTTTACTTGGAAACCATTTTCCTCTAATATTCCGGCGCAATTAAGCATAGACAAAGGGGGCCAAATGCGATTATAAGTATCCTCACCCCTGCTATAAGGATACGGCCAATAAGGTTTTAATAAAAGGATATGCATAGGCCAAATTTAAAATCTAAAGTCTGTTCCTAATAAATAGTTGGCTCCCCGGCGTAAAAATCTAAAAAGGTTCTTAGCTGTTATCAAACTTTTCAGAATTGATAAAAAAACTCTTGGCTGCACACAGCTAAATAAAGAAGCTATAGTCCTAATTTTCTTCAATTCACTTAGGCTTATTTTTGACTCCGAGTTTTCTACTCTATTAAGAGAGTCAAAATATATTGCAGAACCGGGAATTAAGCGAAAAATAGAATAATGCATAAAATCAAGGCCTAATTTTCTTGAAAGTCGAACATCCTGCCTTATACTCTTTTTGGTCTGCCCAGGAAATCCGATAATAAAATATCCGGTAATTTCTAAACCTGCATTCCGAGCTGATTTTATAATTTTTTTGGTAGCCTCAAAGTCGGAATCTCTCCCCAACGTTTTAAGAATTTCTTGATCAAAAGTCTCAATTCCTAAACACAAGCTATAGCAGCCAGCCTTGGCCATTAATTCAAAAACAGAATCATCCTTAAGTTCTGCAACTGGAATACCATTAGGGCACTGCCATTTTATCATGAGTTTGTTATCTATTAATTTACGGCAAAAATCTTTTACTCTTTTTGTTCCACCACCAAAAAAATTTTCATCTTCAATATGAAATTCTCTTATTCCAAAAATATCAATTACCGAACCAATCTCATCTATTACCTTATCTATTGAAATCCCTCTCCATTTTCCTTGTAAAAGTGGCCAGGAACAATACCGACAATGCTGGTTACAACCTCGGCTGGTAATAATCTGAGTATAGTTCTTACCTTTTATAAACATACCTTTATATTTAAATATCGGAAAGAGCTGTCGATCTGGAAATGGATAGCAGTCTAAGTTTAAACTCCGGCTAGAGGATTCATTTATGATTATTTGACCATTATTCTTAAATATTAAATTATCTATCTCTCTGGGCAATTTCCCCTTACCTAGGCAATCGGTCAATTCAGAGATCGAGTTCTCATCTTCTTTAAGAATTAAGTAATCAAAATAATCTTTATAATCATAAAAAATCTTTTCTTTCAAGGCTCTAGCATAAAGCCCGCCAAGGATAATAGGCAAAGGCCTGTTATCCTTAATCTTTCTGCAAAATGAGAGAATGCTGTTAAAATCATAAAAAATATAATTAATCCCGTAAGACATTGCCGAAACAACAATTAAATCTATACCTTCGCAATCAATCAAAGAGTAAATTTTATCTAAAGCAGTGAAAGACAAATCCCTTCCCCAGACTTTATGGCCCCTATTGACAAGTTCAGCGCCGACATAACTTAGACCTAAAGGATAAGACTTCTCGCTCTCTTTTACTTTAGTTTGAATTAATAAAACTTTCATTTTTTCTTCCAGAATACCTTAGTTAAAAGGTGTCCGGTTAAACTAGTGCTGAGGATAGTTGGAAAAATATGCTCGGTAAAGGAATAGAGCACCCCTAAAGAAAGTAATATTCCGGAAGACCCAGACCCGGCAAAGAAAAATAATATACCCGCTTCTCTAATACCCAAACCTAAAATTGTTATCGGTATGTTACTGACTAGTATTATTATCGGCATAAATACTAATATTCTGCCAAACGGAATAGGATTTGAAAGCGCAATTGATAAAAAATAAACGACTATTAATTCTATTAACATATATAGTAACGTGTAGAGAAAAATATTTTTTTTTCTAAGTAATTTTTTAAACTCTTCAAAATATAATTTTCGCCTACCCTGACGAAAATTCTTCTGGGAAGAATAAAAAGCTAAACAAAAACAAAAAGCGCTTAAATTCATTGAAAAAATACAATTGTTACCAGTTAGAAACTGAATTACTAATCCAGCTAAAATTAAAGCCAGAAGCGCTAAAATGTTCAACAGATATTCACTGATAATCGAGATTATTGTTTTAGAATAAGGGAACTGCTTAATCTTTTTCAAATACAAAGGCTTAAAGAATTCCCCGCTTCGAAAAGGCAAAAAGCTAATTACCGGATCACTGCCCATCTTGATCACCAAAGCTTCTCGGAAAGAAATAGGGCAACCGATTTCCTTTAATATCAGCTTCCATCTGTAGGCAGCAGTTAAAAAGTTATTTAGCGAGGCAACTACCAGAGCCAAAAAAATAATTCCAAAATCAGCTCCTCTTATTGAGCTTAAAACATCTGAAAAAGGAATTTTGGAAAACAAAAAAATAAATATACTGATAGTTACTAATAAACTAATAACTAACCTTACTATTCTATAATCCTTCTTCATAATATCTTTGTATAATACTTATCTGGCTGATGGTCTTGAAAATAGTTTCGAAGTTAGACTTTGAATCATCAGCCATAGTAATTTTGCTTTATTGCAGAAATTTTTAAAATCTCTAGTTCTCAAGAATATTTCTCTGAATAAAAAACGTGGAGAAAAGTAAAACCCTATCAATCCTTTAGAAATTAACTGCTGCATTTGAGATATATCTAGATTATCCGATATGTAAACCGGTATTGGATCACCTAAAGCAACCTTCTTCCAGGTATCTTCATCTATTTTCCCTTCCCTTAAGGCCCGGTCAAAGAGTCGAGAACCAGATATAATCAGAGTCAGATGGAAATCAAGATAGTCTAGATTCAAATCATAAGCAAATCGAATAGTATCCTTAATATCTTCTAAAGTTTCTGTGGGTATACCGATTACAAAATAACCAACGCTGCATATTCCGGCTCTTTTTGTTGCCTTTATTCCTTTAATAATCTTATCACTACTGATATTTTTACCAATTACAACATTCCTTAATTTATCCGAAGCACATTCAATACCAAATTTTACATGAGTGCATCCGGCTTGTTTCATTAATTTTAATAATTCATAATCGACATAATCAGCTCTGGTAACACAGGTCCATTTCATCTTTATTTTTCTTTTCAACAACTCTTTACATATATCGACTGTTCGCTGGCGATAAAAAGTAAACATATCATCCTGCAATTCTACGTGCCTATAACCAGCATCATAAAGCTGTTGAAACTCATCTACTACATTAGCTATTCCCCTGGCACGGTAGTTTCCTTTATCCGGTAAACCACAAAAAATACAATTGTAGACACAACCCCGTGAAGTTAAAATAGTAGCTACATTGCTAGCTAACAAGGGTGAGAAACACTTATGCGGCCAAAGATGGCGAGCCGGTTGAGGTAAGCTATCTAAGTCCTCTATCCTCGATTGCTTATTACATATTAAAGTAGAATTTTCTCTTTTTATTAAGCCCGCTATTCCATCTAGACTCAAGTTACCAATGATAGCCTTAACTAAATCCCTAAAACTATATTCGGCATCCCCAGCTATACCAAAATCAGCCCCTAGATAATCGACTGCCTGAGGAGAATAGCTAATATGTGGTCCGCCTAAGATAATCTTAACATTAATTATTTCTCTTAAACCCTTTATCGTCTGATAAATTTTATGGAGATTAGCACTTTGAACAGAAAACCCTACCACCTTAGGTTTTTCTTTAACTATTCTTTTAACTGCATCTTCAACAGAATAGTCTAAGGCCAATAGATCTAAAACCGTAACCGAAATTTTCTCCCTCTCTAATATAGCTCCTATATAAAGCAAGCCTAAAGGAGGGAAAAGTTTTCCCTTTAAAACATCTAAAAAATCACTCTTTTTATCGCTTTTCATGAAAATACTACTTATATCTTCATCAGCGAATACTAAAACTACTTTATCCATTTTACTCTCTAGTCTAGTCCCTTTTGAAAATTGCTATATCTTCTATGAAAATCTAAAATATTTAACAATATCTTTGTTTTATTAACAAAAGAAGAAAATCCTTTAGTGCGCAGAAAAATTTCCTTGAAAAAGAAACCGGGATTAAAATAATGTTCTCGCATTGCTTTCTCTTTAAAATCAGTAATCTGTGAAAGTTTAAGCTCTTGGGAAGCAGAGTAAGGAATCTCCCCACCACTAGCAACTCTTTCCCAAATATCTTCTTGAAACTTCCCTTTTTTTAAGGCATTTTTAAAAACTTGCGAACCAGGAATTAAAGCCATTATATTAAAATCCACATAATCCAGATTAAGTCTTTTAGCAAACTTCAATGTTTGCCCTAAATCAAACATAGTTTCTTCTTCGGCACCAAGTAAAAAGTAGCCAACAGTAAAAATACCGGCTCCTCTTGTAGCTTTAACTGTCTCTTCTATCTGAGAGTTTGAAATAAATTTTTTCATAATATTATTTCTTATTTTTTCAGAGCCAGATTCTATACCGTATTTAATATGAGTGCAGCCAGCTTTTCGCATTAGCAGCAATAATTTCTTATCGGTAAAATCCGCCCTTGTTAGACAAGTCCATTTCAATTTTATCTTTTTCCGGATAAGTTCTCGGCATATTCTTTCTACCCGCTCTTTATCATAAGTAAAAAAATCATCCTGCAATTCAAGATAAGTAAATCCCTGATCTTGAAGTAAACTGTATTCATCTACCACGCTCTCCGCACTTCTTACCCTGGATTGGCCTTTATCCGGCAGAGCACAGAATACACAATCGAACACACAGCCTCTAGAAGTTATCGCCGCGGTAGCCTTTCCTGAAACTAAGGGTGAGAAATACTCTTTATAGGGCCAAAGATGTCGAGCCGGATAAGGTAAACTGTCTAAGTTCTCTATCTTTTTAATTGGGTTTAAAAATACTCCTCCACCTTGCTTTCTTATAAGATTAGGAATATTATCAAAATCAGAGTCGTTGTTTAATATTTTTGTAACTAAATCCAAGAATCCGTACTCGCCGTCAGAAACAAATCCAAAATCCGCACCTAAGTACTGTACTGAATCAGTACAGTAATGTACATGCGGGCCGCCGATTACTATCTTAGACTTTAATCCTGATGTTTTAAGCTGTGAGATCAATAAACGAACTAAATAAAGATTAAAAGAAGAAACATACAAACCAATTACTTTAGGTTGTGATATTTTTAATATCTCTATAGCCTCTTTTAACCCACCTTTTAGAAGAGACACGTCAATCAAGCCAACCTCTATTTTCTCTTTTTCCAGAACAGCTGCTAAATACAGTAACCCTAAAGGGGGGAAAGATTTACCTTGAACAGCATTGAGTGCTGAGCGCCTCTCTTTATATGTTGAGCTATCAACATCTATTATGTCTAAACCGCAATAAACAAGAATTACTTCTTTCATTACTAATCCTGGTCGGAATTTGTTATTTGATTAACCGCCTTGGCAATATATAAAATAGCTTTTTCGGAAAGCAAGGGATAATTAGGAATTAAGATGCTCTCTTCAGATATACTTTCAGAAATTGGACAATACTTATGTTCTTCTTTAAAAATGTCCAGATGTGAACAAGCTTTGTTACTATCCCTTTTTGTATCTACCCCTTTGAAAATTAACCTTTTTCGGAACTGTTTTCTGTCTTTAGCCCGTAAAAAGTAGTATAAAAATGAATGCTTCACTCCCGGCCTTATAATAGGGGTTGAAATCATCGGCCCTGAGATAATATTGTCATTGAGAAGTAGTGAATTATTTATTCTTTGAGATATAGAATTTTCAAAATTATTTACCTGAGATAAACCGGCGGCAGCTTGAAAATTAGTAAATTTTGTTAAATAAGAAGGTTCCAACTTTTCAGGGATATCAAGAGACTCCTCCATCTTGGCGTCTAAAGCTTGGGAATTGAAACTATTCAATAAGAGTAATACCGGATATACGGTTAGGCTAAAGATTGCTGGTTTTGTTAAAAAATAGGTTAAAACCCCATACCAAAAAGCATCTAATAAACCACTAACTGAAAGTCTCGCATATCCTCCTACAATATTTTTCATTCTTTCAAAAATTTCCTTATCGTTTGTACATACAGCAGCGCCCATAAATGTAGTCATGGCTTTGCCTACATAAAAACTAAAATAACCAACATCACCAAAGGTTCCTACTTTTTGCCCCTTATACTCTGCGCCTAAAGAATGTACGCCATCTTCGATTAATCGAAGACCGTATTTATTTTTAATCTCTACAATCTTATCCATTTCACAAGGATGCCCGCACATATGGGTTATTAAAATTGCTTTGGTTCGCGGGGTAATACTATTTTCGATTAAACAAGGATCAATATTAAAAGTATCCGGATCTACATCTACAAAAACCGGCTTTAGCCCTAACATTTTTACTATAATCGGGACTATAGGGAAGTTATAAGAAGGGACGATAATCTCATCACCCTTAGAGAAATTTAACCCCTCTAAGGCTACTAACTCGGCAGTCCGCCCCATATTTACTAAAACAACATACTTTACGCCGATATATTCGGCAAGCCTGCGTTCAAATGCTTCGGCTAAAGGACCTTGGAAAACTTTACCCTGTCTAACTGTTTTAAAAACAGCCTTAAAATCCTTTAAGGTTATATTTGGACTTTGACGAGAAAATATCTTCATATAAATATTTAAAAAAAGTTTTTAAAATTAATTGCCTTGGCAATATGCTTATAATTGAAAATATAAAAATAAAGATAGTTTACCATATGATTTATCAAAAATGAAGGCCGAAAGACTATTGAGCGGTAAAATTTCTTCTGTAATTCGATAAGCTTTTCAGAATCCACGCAGCTTAAATTTGTAATTAATTTACCGTAATGGTATAGCTGGCTAGTATTTATATTTTTAAACCTTTCCCGATAAATTCTAAAAGCTTCTGAACCCGGATAAGGGGTAAAAAAGACAACTTGCAACATGTCAGGCCTAATAGATCTGGCAAGCTTAATACTAGCAAAAATATCCTCCTGGGTTTCCGAAGGTGAGCCGATAATGAACATAGCATCGGTTGAAATCCCTAATTCCCTGGACCGACTAAAGACCTCCTTGGTTTTCTCAATCCAATTTTTTTCATCCCTTGTTTTTTTCAAGATTTTAATTATTCGTTCTGAACCAGACTCTACGCCAAACCTAATAAGCATACAGCCGGCCTTTTTCATTTTCTTCAAGATATTATAATCTAACTCGTCTACTCTCCCCTGACATATCCATTTTATTCCTAAATTCTCAGAAATTAATTTATCGCAAACTGAATTAAGCTGAACAGAAGAAAAAGTGAAGCTATCATCTTCAAAAGATATTACGTTTGCTCCCAAGTCTTTTAAATATCTTATTTCAGCTAATATATTATCCGCATTTCTTAATCTTATTTTCTTGCCATAGCTTTCCCGTAAGATCTGGGTACAAAAAATACAATCATAAGGACAACCGCGGCTACTAAGAATAGACCCCCAGGTTATCCTCTTAGCGATTTTAATAGGGTAGGGATAATGATAATTCTTTAGCTCTTCTTTCCGGTAACGAGGAAAAGGTAAATCGCTTAACTCATCAATAAGGTGGGTTTTTTCCTGATCCACCGCTTTATTACTTTCATTAATTATTAAATCACTAACTGCTATTTCCGACTCTCCCTTCACTAAAAAATCAACTCCGGCCGGAGAAGAATCAAGATAACTGGCATATTGTCCAATAAGTATTGTTTTGGCTTTGGTAAGCCCTTTCAGCCTCTTTAAAATTTCCTTACAGCTAGAACATTCTAAAGTATTAGCCTGAATAACTATATACTGAGGATCATAATCTCTAACTAGTCTAATTGCCTCCTCAAGACTACTACCAGCTACCTTTAAATCATAAAAATAAACTGGGTAATTCCTGCTTTCTAAAATTGATTGAATATACTTTAGCGTCCAAGGCAAACAGCAAGAACGAGGATGAACATTGCCCTCTTCCGATAAAGATTTTGGACGTAACAAAAATATTTTTTCTTTTCTCATCTTGAACCTAAAAAATACCTTCCTATATAAACAAGACTATATTTTAAATTAAAACCAGTGGGGAAAATCTTTCTCCGGCCCCATAGATACTTCCAAACTTGGCCAAAAAAACTGTAAACTGCCCCTAAAGGTAACCTTACAAACTTAGACAGAAGAGGCATCTTCACCGCTAATGCGAATAATTTCTGCAAATTCTCTCTTTCCCTCTTATTTTTTAAAGGGTAAACCGAGGAATTATAATAGTCCCCTACTTTATCCCAATCATTAAAGGAATGCGTTTGAGCTAGTTTAGTTCCCGGGTAAGGAGTCAGCATACTAGTTATAGAATAATCAGCCCGACATTTAATATTCAATTTTAAAGTATCCAAATCTGCCTTTAGACCGGTACCGGGCACACCGAGCATATTTTGTAAAGCAATATTTATTCCTTGAGCCTTAAGTAGCGAGCACATATTCAAAATTGATTGATTACTTATCTTGCGACAAAGAATCTTCTCCCGTACTGATTCGTCAGCAGTCTCTATGCCGGATGAAACGCTAAAACAACCGGCCTTTTTAAGTAAATAAGCTACTTCTTCATCAAATATATCAGCCTTAATGTGGCAATGAAAGGGTAAATTGATAGCTTTTGGATAGATATCTGAAAAATCTTTTAGCCACTTTTTGTCTCGAGCAAATATATCATCTTCAAAATTTATAAAATTCAGCCTACTTTTGTTTAATTCTATCAAGATTTCTTCAATCAAATTTCCTACACTTCTCTGGCGGACATAACTACCTTTGCCTGCGTAAAGCTTACTTAAAGAATGGTTATGACAATAAGCACATCCATAAGGACAACCTCGACTACTTAAAAAATTCCTCATTCGGAAATTTTTAAAAAGTAAATACTTATCCAAAATCCTTCTCTCGGGAAAAGGAATGGAATCTAAATCCTCTATCAGCCTACCAAGAGAATTTTTATGAATTACGCCGTCTTTTTTAACCCAGCAATTATCCGTATGGATATAATTGTCACTTTCAATGCCGTCTATCAATTTAACTATTGCTCTCTCAGCTTCGCCTCTGCAAACAATATCCACCCCCTCCTCTTTAATAATATCGGGACAAAAAGTAGCATGAGGACCTCCGAATAAAGAAATAAATCCAAACTCCTTCTTCAGCTGCCTATTTAAATCCAAAAACTTTCGGTGGTATCCGGTTTTAATCGAATAACCGACTAAATCAGGTCCGGATTGCTTTAACGCTGATGGCCTACGCTTTGCTTCGGAAATATCCAGCAGTTCAACATCAACTCCCCTCTGCTTAAGCACCGAAACTAAATACAGTAGCCCCAAAGGTTCCCGGCCAAAGTGGGATTTAGATAAAAAATCAGTAATAAATGCTACTTTCATAAGATGTAGTAGACTCCCATAAAACAAAAAAGGACGTAGATGAATAAATTCAGTAATTTTACCTTTAAAGGAGGGTAAATAAACCTTCTCGCATTGACTCCGGCAAGGGGAATAAGAAAACAAACATAAGTAATCAACTTGAAACTCTGGGTAAACATTAAAACAAAATATATTATTCCGAATAAAGATAAAAACTTTGTTATTTTATCTTCCGAGGGAATGAAAAAAAACGGTAGAAAAAAATAAGTACTTACTAATGACCATCTTATGAATTGCCGAGTATTCGACCAGGAAAAATACGGCCAAATTTTTTCTTTAACCGAAAGGGGAGAAAAAATTTCCCGTAACCAATCAAACCTGATAAATATCTTATCACCTATTACCCCCCGTAGATATGCTAAACCACCACCCTGATAAATAATTAAAAGTAGTGAATATAAAAGAAATAAAATAATAAAAAAGGAATAGTGCTTCAAGAATATCTTGATGGATTCTTTTTCTTCCCGGAAAAAATAGTAGTAAAGTGCAACTAAGGTAAAAATACAAAATATACTCTCATAACGGCAAAAAGTTGCTAGCAAAGAGTAGACAAAAACAAGAGTAAAATCCTTCTTTAGTAGGAATAAAATTACTGCCATCAGCAGAAAAACCCACAGGCTATCAATAGGGTCCCAGAAATTATTTGACGGCCAAGACAAAAGAGAAAACTCAATTCTCCTGGCTCCCTCCATCAAAAGCAAGAAAAAACTAAATAGGAAAAATACCGGAAAAAAGTATACAATAGGATTCTTACCCTTACTATGAGAGCCCAAAGATATAACTTTATGAAAAACTAAAAATATTCCGAGCATAAACACTAAAGACAAGATATTTAAGGAAGCATAGCTTTCGCCAAATAAAATTATCGTGAAAAAGTTAAGAAAATAGGAAAGATGGGGGTCGTAGATATAAATCCCGAAACGGCCCAATCTTTCAACAAACCAATAGGGAAGAACTCTCTCTTTAAGGTGATAGGCAATTCCAAACTCCTCCTGGGGGTCGCCGATATTTTCGGCGCCAGCAGCAATAACAACATTCTCCTGATATTGAAAATTTACTGATAAAGGCTTCAAGACTTCTCCGGAAAAACAAAGAACTAAGCCAATCATGATTAAGGCTAATAGAAAAACATATAAAAATTCTACTTTATACTTAGCAAAATCAAAATTATCATAATTCTTTGCATTTAATAGTAATCCTGAGGTATTGACCAGAAATACTAAAATAATAAATTCTGAGCGCTCAACAGTGATTCCAATTAACTTCAACATAGTAGTGATAAGGAAAAGAATTAAAATATTCAAAAAGAATGCTAAAGATAAGAACTTTACAAGGGAAAAATTTGACTTCTTTCTAAAAAAGAAAGAAGTAAAGCTAACCCCGGGAACAAAAAGTATTATTAGAATGCTGCAAAGCGTAACTACCGGTTTAATCATATAGTTAGCAAGAAAGGGGTGAGGGTAAAAGACAGGATCAAAGCTAAACAAAATAACTTCATTAAAACTTATCGCACTCCATTGTGAAAGAATAGTGACTCCCAAATAGTAAACAAGAGGTATTAAAAAAACTAAAAACGGAAATAATCGACTTCTTGATTGTGGTCTCATTTATTCTTCTTAATTTGATCTATAGCTTCGGCAGTTTTCTCCTTACAAGAAGAACCCTGATCAGCTATGCTATGAATTCTCTCTAAAATTTTCAGAGCCTTGTCCGGATTCTGCCTAAGATAATACTTATTTACCAATCTATACCACTCCTTAGCAGGATAATCCTTAATGGGGATAAAACAATTTAAAGGAAAACTAATAAACTTGATGGTACTCCCTAAAAGAAAAATAATCAAGAAAACGGTAATAACGGCATTTCGTTTCCGCCGAATAAGGAATGAATACAGCATATTAGCAACAAGGATTATTCCCGGAATAAAGGCTAATACCCCCCAATCTAAGCTTGCCATAGACCAAGGACTATTGAATTTAACAGTCATATCCCCGGTATTCCGTAAAAAAGAAAACAGTATAAAATTAAATAAAAAAATAACTGATAATAACCTAATAAAAGAGCTTTTCTTCTTTACCGATGTAGCCACGGCAATCAAAACAAGACTGCCCATAATCCAATTAAGCATTGGATATTCTATGTCCATAGTTTCAGCGACAAACTTAAATAATGCCGGATCAAATCTGTTAATAATAAAAAGAAATATTTCTCCGACATATAATCCCAAAGCATTAATACTTAATCCCAATCCAGTTTCATGAACAATATAGCCAAAACGTGGTGCACTCTGAGTAAGGTTTAACAAAACAACTGGCAGAGATAGTAAAATAGCTATAGCAAAAGAAATCCAGATGTACTTATCTTTCAACCACCCTCTAAAATTTGGCTGCATAGCTAAATAAATTATATATATCGGAATTAGAAGTAACATGCTCTCCTTAAACCAAAAACCTACGCCGATAACTAAACCATTGAGGAGAATCAACTTTTTATTACGCATGCTAAGGGCTTTGTAAAATATAAACATAGAAATGGTAGAAAGAAATAAAAGTGGAGCACCATCATCAGCTATCCTTGTTGCCCCAATATGGTATTGGCTTATAGCCAAGAGAAACGAAGCAAAAAGGCCAACTTTATTACCTAAGGCTAATTTTGTAAGCATATAAACTACCCAAATAGTCAAAGCCCCAAGAATAACAAAGGGTAGCCGACCACCTAAATCGGATTTACCAAAAAATAACCATCCTAATTTTATTAAATATTTATAGGCTATCGGGCTAGGATATTCTTTATCAACTAAAGGCAAATTTGGATTAACCGGGCTAAAAGATATCCTTTCCGCAGACTGAAAAAACTCTTCCTCATCCCAATTAAGATTTATGGTAGTTGCTCCGTAAAATCTTAAACCAAAACCAAGCAAGACTATAAATATTAATATTACATATCGGTATTTATCTATCATTATTATTACTTATTTTTTTAAAACATGTATATTTGAACCGACTACCCTTGATAACATCCTCATAAACCAACGAGGCCAAGAAAAGGGAATCTGCTTACAACCGCGACACAATTCTAATTCCTGTTGTTGGCCCTTTAAATGCTTATCCCGATACTTTTGGAGTAAAGGACTGCTTCTTATTGCCATGATGCTGGAGTCCTTCATGTTCCCTAATTTATCCCAACCCTCGTAATTTGAGCTGCACGAAACAGCATCACCATTCCAATGAATTGTTAACGTATCCCAAAGAACTATACAAGGAAAAGCCGGCTTTGGTCTCTTCATACAAATACTATCTACATCCCCGGTCCAATTAGAAGCCGGCCAAACAAACACTTCGTTAACTTTTCTTTTCCATTTTTTGTAAATATCCTTGGTTTGTTGCTTATTATCTTTGCGTCTAGTCGTAAACAAATTAATAAAAGGCTTTGTTTTACCCATTGATTTTCTTATCTTTAAAAATTTTTCAATATTACTATTAACTTCGGCAAACTTTAAGTTTAATCTTACTCTCTCAAAGGCCTCTTGATCAAACCCTTCATAGCCTACGGTAATTTCATCTAAACCACTATTGATAAGATCAACTATTTTTTTTTCATCAATAACCGACCAATTGGAAAAAATAGGCACGTAAGGAATACCCTTTTTCTTTGCATAGCTTATTCTTTCTACTAATAGAGGGTCTAATAAAGGCTCACCAAACCCATAAGGATGCACGCTATAAACATTTAATTCCCGGCACTCATCAACAATTTTTTTGTAAAGCTTAAAATCCATAACCCCTACTGGTCTCTTCATGTATTTATGAGGACAGGTAATGCACTGAGCATTGCACTTATTCGTTCCTTCAATTAAAACAGTGCTCGGGGGAAGTTTTTCCATGCGCTGAGCCTGCCCTCTAACCAAAGGCAAGAATATTTTCTGATAAAGAAATCTATTGTTGACTATTGCCTCGGCTCTTGCTAAATATTGTAAAATCCACCCTAATCTCATTATAGCTTAAAGTAAATTACTTAATTCTTTCGTTGGTAATATTTGATAATTATCCTTTATTTTGGAAATAATATGCCGGGATACTCTCATCTTATCGCTAAGTTGGTGGTCTAATCCCAAAAGCTTTAAAAGCTGCGAACTTATCTCCTTTCGATCTACTAAATCAACGGCATGAAATAGATAATTTAATGCGCTATTTTGCTTTTTCCTCAAAAAGTAGGCTAATTTAAACCACCACAACCCCAAGGTAAAGACGAAAGTAGAATTAAAAGGTAATTTAATAAAGGGGGTAGTACTTACTGGAATTTGTTTTATGCCTTCCACCCCCATTTCAATCCTTTGACCCTGCCAATATGATTGACCGGTATTTTTTCTAAAAATAAACTGAATTCCTTTTAAAAGACTAGAGCCAAATACAGACATTGATGATGAATCATATAAATATCCTAATTCATTTAGTACTGAAAAAGCGCATTCAGGAAGAAACGAGTAAGCTGGGGCTTTAAACCCTACCGGATTCACCCCCAAATTTTTGACAATTACCTCATGGCTTTCCTGAATTTCTTTAACTATCTCCTGAGAAGTAAGAGAAGAAAAAGGCTGGTTGCTTCTATGATTCATGGTATGATTCGCTACCTCATGCCCTTCTTGAATAACTTTTTTTAAAATCACTTTATTATTTTGATTTAAAATATCCTTGCCAATAACAAAAAAAGTTGCTTTTATGTCAAATTCCTTAAAAAGAGAAAGAAAGCGCGGAATGGCTAATTCATAAATGGCCTTATTAGTTCCGGCGTTAAATGGTATTTTAGCGTTTTCGGCTATAGCCCAAAAAGAATCTACATCTACTTGAATTGTAGATAGTTTTTTTATATTTTTATATTTTCCTGTCATAAAATTAGTTATTTCTTTTAAAGTTGCCTTGTCTTAGCCAAAAACTAAAAAGTAACTTAAGTACTTTACTGGAATTTAGCAACAGATTCATTTTACTTTTACCAATCTTCTTTCCATAATCAAGAATTAAAGGGACCTCAGCCACTTTAGGTTTGAAATTTAATAACTTAAGTAAAATTTCAGTCGAAGAAGAAAAACCATCTTCCTCTATCAAGTTACCTCCATACTTGTCTCTAAGAGTTACCATGAGACTGCTTCGATATGCTCTATAGTTACAGGTGTAATCAGTAAGGTTAGGATACTTTATCAGAGAACGAAACAAACTGTTACCGAAAATAGTCAGCAACCTTCTTATTAGCCCCAGCTTTTCCTGGGCAGAACCAGCGATATAGCGGGAAGCGATAATAATATCGTATCTGCCATTATCTATCAAATAAATCATTTCTTTAACCGTTTCCATATCCTGAGTCATATCTGAATCCTTGGTCACGATTATATCTACTCGAGAATACTCCAGGGCCTTTTTAATGCCACTTCTTATTGCAGCCCCTAAGCCAAGATTTTTAGGGTGAGTTATCAACTCTACATTCTTATCTTTACTGATAGCTTTTATCTTCTCACTAACGCCGTCACTTGAACCATCATCTACAGCAATGATAATGTAATCTTTGTTAATCTTCTCTAAAACAATACAAGCTTGCTCAACCTCTAAGTAAGCATTTATACCTTCGTTGTAAAAAGGGATAATCAATGCTACGATTTTATGATCCTCCAGATTAAATTAACCCCCTTGGTTATTAATTCCTTAAATCTTAACGGATACCTAAACCTTCCGCTTAAAAATTTACCAAGATAGCTAGGACGAAGAAGTAATCTCAATAGCATCTTCTTTCTTCGGCTATTCAATTCTTCAGGGGTTAGTGAAAATGTACTTATCGCTGAATGAGCATAACTACATTTATCTAAATTATTATCGACTAATAAATTATTACTTAAGGCTAACTCGTAGAATTCGGTTCCGGGCAAAGGATAAGCTATATTAATATCAAAATAATCAGGATTTAATCTTCGAATAAAATTTTCAGTTTCTCTAAGAGTCTGTTCGGAATCCCAAGGTAACCCAATGACAAAAAAAGCGTGGCTCCTAATGCCTGCTTGGTGGCATAACCTTATTGCTACAGCGGCTTGCTCCAATTTAAACCCTTTACCGATTTTATCGATAATTTGTTGAGACCCGCTCTCAATACCAAATCCGACAATCCAACAACCAGCTTCCTTCATCTCCTTCAACATAATTTCATCTAAGGTATCTACCCGGCTGTTACAAGCCCACCTTATGTTTAAACCCTCCCTTTTAATTAGGCTACAAATTTCTAAAACCCAATCGCGATTATAGGTAAAGGTATCGGCATTAAACAAAAAATCTTCAATCTCGTATTTAAATAAACACTGCTTTATTTCTTTAATTATACTTTCCGGGCGACGACATCTAACCTTACATCCGGATAGAGACCCGGCTAAACAAAAAATACACTTATAGGGACAACCTCTTGAAGTATTTATAATAGTTAAAGACTTGCCGTTGTAGGGACTGCGATATTGGGAATTATCAATTACACTTCGGTCAGGTAAAGGAAACTTATCAATATCTGGTGTATAGGAATAACTGGAATTGTTAAACAAAGAACCGTTTAAGCTATAGCTTATTCCCGGGATATTTTTATTAGGGATAAAATTTACTTCACCTAGTTTATCTATAGTTTCTTCAGGTTCCTGGCGGATAATGATATCGAGCTGAGGAAAACGAGAGAGAATTATCTTGGTACCGCTTAAAAAACACCCTCCCTTAGCAAGAGTGATTATCTGATTGCTTATCTTCTTAACAAGCTTTAAATACTCCAAATCTTCTTCCATAGTTGGTGAAGTCGAATTAATCAAGACTAAATCAGGTTTGAAGCTTTTGACGTTTGAGACAAATTCTTTTACAGACAAACGACTAAAAGAATAGTCTTTAACGATAGACTGAATACTATGCAATTTTAAAACTGCAGTTATCTGTGCCAAATCAACAGGAGCAAGATAAATCTTTGCTGTCTGAGTATCTACTCGAGACTGACACCTACCGTCTCTACGGTAAGAACCCGTAGGGGGATTAAATAGCATTGCTCTCTCAATTATTCTTCGCATATTTTAATTGTTTTATTTTATTTACAATTATTCTGCTGGCATGGCCGTCGCCATACACCTTTAAAGGTTTAGAAAGCCTACTATAGTACTTTTTATTCATCAGCTTTTTGAAAACTGCAATAATTTTTTCTTTATCACTACCGACTAGAAAACCTAGTCCAGCTTCCACTATTTCCGGCCTCTCAGTAAAATCCCGGCAAATTAAAACCGGCTTACCTAAACTTGCAGCCTCTTCTTGAATTCCACCGGAATCAGTTATTATTAAGTAAGCTTTAGATAAAAGCGAAACAAAATCAAAATAATTAAGTGGGCTAGCAAGCTTTACCCTGGATACGTTTTTAAATATTTTTTTTACCGTAAGTTTTACATTAGGATTAGGATGTACGGGAAAAATAATTTCGATTTCCGGATAAATTTTAATCAGCTCCTTCAAAGCTTTACAAATACTTATCAGTTCTTTACCGAACTTCTCTCTTCTATGCAAAGTCACGATTACCAGTTTTTTTCTCTTGTTAAAAGCTACAGTCTGTGAATTTGATTTTTTTCTACTCTTTAAGTATTTTAGAGCCATAGCTAAAGAGTCTATTACGGTATTGCCAGTTACGATTATATCTTTCCGGGATACCCCCTCTTTAATCAAATTATTCTTTGCTTGTTTTGTCGGAGCAAAATGAAAATTACTAAGGCGGGTGATTAACTGTCGATTTATTTCTTCGGGAAAAGGGCTGAATCTTTGATAGGTTCTTAATCCGGCCTCGACATGAAATACCAGAATACCCTGGTAATAAGCGGCTAAAGCCGCAGAAAAAGACGTAGTGGTATCTCCTTGGATAATAACGACATCGGGCTTTTCTTTAATAAATATTTTTTCTAATCCCTTTAAAGCTAAATAAATGATCTTATTTATTTTCTGATTATCGCTCATTATATTTAAATCATAGTCAACTGAAAAACCAAAGGAATTAAGAACTTGATCAGCCATATCTCTATGTTGAGCGCTAAGGCAAACAATAGTATCAAAACGCTTAGGGTATTTCTTAAGTTCCTTAATTAAAGGGGCTATCTTAATGGCTTCTGGACGGGTTCCGAAAACAACAATAATCTTCATAATTTTAAAGACAATTTTTGATTTCCCTGCAGACATAATCAATATCTTGATTGTTTAAACCGGGATAGTTAGGAATACCCAAAAGGTTGTGGCTCAGAGATTCTGAAATCGAACAATTTTTGGTTTTCGACTTAATAAAACTTAACTGGCTGGAATCCTGCATGGCTTCTCTTTGAGTGCCAATTCCTTTGTTAATTAATTTTTTTCGCAAAATATTCCCGTTTAAAGTTCTAATTTTATAGTTTGAGTAAATGTTCTCCCGCCCTTTGGATTTTCTTAAGTTTAGACCCGAATCACTTAAATTTTCATAAATTCTTTGAGAATTCTTAGTTGCTATCTTAATATCAGCATCCAATCTTTCTAACTGCTCTAACCCTAATGCGGCTTGGAAATCAGTCAGTCTATTCTCTTTCTTCATTAGATACTCTTTGGCTATAGCTTTTGGCTTTTCTCCAAATATTATATCCACTATATTCTCCTTCCAGAACAAATAACCTATCTTTATTAAAGGTAGCACAAGTGTGCTGAATACTAAACGCTGAGTGGAAAAAGAAATTGCCCAATGTTTAAAAAACTCCCTAATAAGTATGCTTTTCTTAGGTTCAGTTGAGCCTCTAACTTCTTGTTTAACCTTTTCTAAAATATCAGAGTTTTTAACAACAAGCATTCCTCCTCCTAAACACATTATAGATTTACCAACGCTAAAACTAAAAATACTCACATCACCAAAAGTTCCACATTTACTCCCCTTATACTCAGCACCTAAACTCTGAGCACAATCCTCGATTAAAAATAGATTATGATAATTTGCTATTTTAACAACTTCGCCAATATTAGAAGTCCGACCAAAAAGGTGAGTAACTATGATCGCTTTTGTATGGAGAGTAATCCTCTTCTCAATAAGCTTAGGATTAATATTCCCAGTATCCTCTTCCACATCTACAAAAACTGCCTTTATCCCCAGAGCTTCAATTACTGCCGGTATAGCAAAGTAATTAAGGCTAGCCAAAATAACTTCATCGCCCGGCTTTAAGCCTAATGCTGTCAAAGAAATTGCCATGGCCCTTCGAGCCGATGATACCCCTAGACTGAATTTTACACCAAGATAATCAGAGAATTCTTTTTCAAATTTATTCCGGCAACCCTTATAATTGTTGCTGAAAACAATAAAATTCAAAAATATCTTTATCAACCCCCAGCTAATACTTATGCGGCGTCGAGGAATAGCTAACATAGACAAACCTATTTTATATCCTATTATTTTTCTTTAACCACCTGAGAATCTTATTAGTAAAATTAGGACTTATTCTGTCCAAAAGATAAAACATATAATTCTTCCAACCTAAAATCACAAATCTTTTATTACTCTTTACGGCTTTTAAAATCTTATTCGCTGCTTTATCAGCCCCCATGCCCTTAAACCCCAAGTTTTTTGCTCCTCCGCTATAAAGAAGGTTATTTTCAAAATTTGTAATTGTTTTTCCCGGAGATACAAGAATTACCCTGATATTATCTTGTTCTGCCTCTATCGCAAAAGCATCACTAAAACCTCTCAAGGCAAATTTTGTTGCCGAGTAAAAAGCCTGGTTAGGAATAGCTTTAAGCCCGGCAATTGAAGAAACATTAACTATAACACCTCTACCCTGCTTCTTCATATAAGGATACACTTCTCGAAGACAATAAACCGCACCGTAGAAATTGGTTTTCATCATCTTCTCTAAAGCTTCTAGCGGAGTAGAAATAGCTAAGCCCTTGCTGCCTATCCCAGCATTATTTATTAATATATCAATTCTGCCAAAATAAGCTACTACTTCCTTTACCATAGCTTTCACATCTTCGATATTACCAATATCAGTAAGCCTAATAAGTGAAGAACCCGCGGATTCCTTACAAAGATCATGGACTTTATCCAATTCCGCTTTATTGCGAGAAACTAAAGCTACTTTAGCCCCTTCTTGGATTAATTTATAAGCACAGCTTTTTCCAATGCCACTAGAAGCTCCAGTTACTATTACTACCTTATCTTTAAAGGTGAATCTCATATTAAAAATTCTTTAACTTTTCCACCAATACTGGCATCTGCTCAAAATTGTCTATTGGTTTCAAATACTTATCAATAAACTCCTTATCTTCTCCGGCTAAACATAAATCCTTTGACTGGTTAAACATTCCTAAATCCCGTATCTTAGCCCAAATGCTTTTTAAGGAATCACGCCTTATATTACCAAAAGAAATTTGTACTACTGAACAAGGTAAAACATCGCCATAGGTAGTGATATAAATCTGTTCCCTTCCTGCAGAACACTGACTACGAAAAAGACCGGTTTGTGTATCCCTGATAACATGAGGATACTGTACTAATTTGCTTAATATTTTCCTTTCTTCCTCTCCTAAAAGAACATCGTAATCTTGAGCCCAGCCTCCACAAACTGCCGGCACAACTAAACCTAAAATTCCTTCTTTTTCTTGAGCCATCGCAACTAATTCCCAAATTTTTCCGCTGGTAATACTTTCTTTCGTTACTACCGTACTTAATTCATATAACAAGCCTTCAGATTTAATAAACTCCAGGGAACACATTATTTTTTTAAACAATCCCGGCCAACCACGCTTTTGATCATGCTCAGCTTCTAAGGGACTATCTAAACTAATTTTTATATAATCTAAACCTGCTTTTTTTAATTCCTTAATTTTTTGCTCATCTAAAAGAACTCCATTGGTGCTAATACTTATAAAAGTTTTTTTCACTTTAAAACATTTTATTATCTCTATTAAATCTTTACGAAGCAATGGTTCACCTCCAATAAGATTTACTTGAAATATTCCTAAAGAATAAGCCTGAGCAGCTATACTTCTAATTTCATCAAGAGTTAATTCCTTAAGTTCTGAATTTTTTAGTTTGGAAGAAGAACACTTCTGGCAGCTACATTGACACTTATAGGTTATTGATAACTCTAGTTTTCTTAATATCGACTTTTTAAAAATCCAAGCTGCAACAATACTTTTTGTTACACTTAAAATTAAAAAAGGTTTTCTTTTTATAAACTTAAAGTATTTTTTATAGCGTCTTAAATTCATAATCTAGACTCCTACCCTTAGTATGATTACTCTTAGCCAACATTTTCATTAATGATAGGCCCCCTATAAATAAACTGCGTAATTGGCCCAAACTTTTAATTGAAAAAACCCGTTTTATTATATAGCTAGGTCTTAAGTAAAACTTTTTGTAAATCTGCTTAACTTTTTTTCTAATGTAACTTTTATCAAATCGATCAAAATCACAAAGTCCTTCATACACCTTAGGAATTTCCCTAGCAAAAATTGACTTTTTGTTTTGGTCTGTAATTGCTGAGTAAAATCGCGAACCTGGATAGGCAATTGTAGCAGTAACAGTTAGTATATCCGGATTAAGCTTCAAAGCAAAGTCACTAATATCTTCAATATCGCTATGGTTTCTTGCCGGAGGTCCAACCATAAAGAAAAGCCTAGTTTTAAACTGATATTTTTTTAACATTTCCATTCCCTTGTAAACCTGCTTTTTGCTAAAACCTTTAACCCTTTTAAGTACTTCATCATTTGCCGACTCAACCCCAAGAGAAATCTGATAACACCCGGCCTTTTTCATCGCCTTTAGCATCTCTTCATCAAAAGAATCAAAGCGACTATAACAATCCCATTTATACTTATATTTATTTTTTATTATCAGACTGCATAATTTCATTACCCAATTCTTATCCAACGTAAATGTATCATCACGAAATTGAAAACAATCCTTTTTAAAATTTTTATGAAGATAGTTCATAAGAGATAAGCAGTATTCCGGCGAATGTTTCCTATAAATATTCTTCCAAAAACCCGGCGAGGTACAAAAATAACATCTTCCTGTACAGCCCCTACTCACAATAAGAGAAATCACTTTTCTCATTATTCCTAAATTGTTGCTAACATAATATCTCTTAAGAGGCAGTAAGTCATAGGCCGGAAACGGAAGGTTATCTAAATCTTTGATAAAACTCCTCTCCTCATTCAAAACTATTTTTTCCTGCTGCCGGAAGCCTAATCCTTTTATTGAAGAAAAATCACCGTCACCCTCCAGAGCCTTGCAAAGTTCAAGAAGGGTCTTTTCTCCTTCCCCTTTGATGATAAAATCAACAAAATCATTAGCTAAAACTTCCTGAGCTAAAAATGTAGGATGATACCCCCCTAGAACTATTTTAGTATTAGGTAATTTCTCTTTTAATTTCCAGCTAAGTGATAAAACCCTTGAATAAAGTGGTGAATTAGTGGTTATCGCGATAAGCTGTGGTCTTTGAGATATCGCTTCGCTGACTACCCCTTCAATGTCTAAACCTAAAGCCGGGCTATCAATAATACTAACATCATAAGAATGTTTTCTCAAATAAGCGGCTAGATAAGCTAAACCCAAAGGAGGTAGGGTTGGCGCGCTATCTGCCAAATAAGAAAAAACCTCTTCTTTTTTATAAGGAGGGTAGATAAATAAAATTTTCATTAGTTTTGAGTGTTTTAAGTATATAACGATTATACATAAAAATATAGAGAAAATAAAGGTAAAATATTAGCAAATCCGACATTTTATAAAAGGCAAAGCTCTTAAAAAATATGGTAAAATAAAGAAGTATAGTAATAAATTTGTTGTGTTTGAATATAGTTCTGATATTATAAATTATAAGTAAGTTGCAACCTAAATTTTTAAGGAAAAAATGGGAAAAAAAGATAATATATTCAGAAAGCCCTTAACAGCTAAAGACTTCAGCTTTGATGCTTCTGTGACCAAAGCTTTTGACGATATGCTTGGCAGAAGTATACCCCTGTATAGTGAAATACAAAACATGGTTGGGGACATCGCTAAGCATTTTGCAAAAGGTAAAACTAATATATATGACTTAGGGTGTTCAACGGGCAATACCCTAACAAAATTAAAAAAAGCCATAAAGCAAAAAACTGTTAGATTTATCGGGGTAGATAATTCACTACCGATGATAAATAAGGCTAAGGAAAAAATGAATAAATTCCCAGATAAGAGGGTCAAATTTATTAAGGGAGATATTGTAAAAAATATCAAAATTCAGAATGCAAGTGTTGTGATTTTGAATTGGACATTCCAATTCATAAGACCGATTCATCGCAATTTACTCATTAAAAAGATATATAAAGGACTTACCTCTGGAGGATGCTTAATCGTAAACGAAAAGATACTAAGCAATGACCCTATTTTGAACAGAATTTTTATCTCCCTCTATTATAATTTCAAAAAGAGAAATAAATATTCGGAACTGGAGATAAGCAGAAAAAGAGAAGCTCTAGAGAATGTTTTAGTCCCATACGGGGCCGAAGAAAATATTGAAATATTAAAGAAAAATGGATTCAAACATGTCGATATTTTCTTCAAGTGGCATAATTTCGCTGGTTTCCTGGCGGTAAAAACAAACCGATGAAGCAAAAGCAACCCTCTTGCCCCTTTTGTTCTTTTAAAACGCAGAAAAAATTAGGAAATTATACTGAAAAAATAAGTTACACCCCCCCTGCTAATTTCCCCTTTAAAAATACCTCTATATTTGAATGCAAAAAATGTAATCTTGCTTATGTTTTCCCGCTTCCCAGCAAAGACAAACTAGAAAAATATTACAAATCATCACAATATTGGGAAAACAAGAAAATCGATTATCGTCAGCAAAAATGGGGTAAATTATTCGATAAAAATCCAGTTTTAAATTACAGGATATGGCGGGCAATCCGCTACTTTCACTATTTGAAAAAAGAAACAAAAGTGCTTTCTGAAAACACAAAAATTCTTGATATCGGCTGTGGATTTGCACCTTTTTTATTTATTTGCCGGAAAAATGGAATTAAAAATATAAATTCGCTGGAATATTCACAAGAAATAGGAGAATTTCTGTCCCAAGAAGGCGTAAAGAACTTTTCAACTTCAATCGAAAAGTTTCTAACAAAAGATTGCCCTGAAAAATATGATCTTATTATTTTATCGCATGTAATTGAACACTTAAAAAACCCTTTTTTAGTGCTAGAAAAGCTAAAAGAAAAACTATCAGACAAAGGAATATTGTATATTGAAGTCCCTTATCGCGATGATAAAAATTTTCCCATCATAGAAGGTCATCTGTTTTTCTTTGACAAAAAATCTCTTAAGCTTATCTTGTCCAAAAAAGGGTATAAAATAAACAAGCATAAATACTTTTGGTCACCACGACAAATTCACAAAAAAATCAAAACAGAGGTATTTCGTAGATTAAATCTAACAAATAAAGACTATGAAAATGACTGTTTAATATTTCGCAAAGAAAGAAATTCTTTCAAAAAGGTTGAAAGAGGCGATTGGAAAGATTATGTTAAGCAAAAGACTAGCAAAGACTTGCTAATCGCTTTATCTACCGACGACTTAGGAATTATATGCTCCTTAAAATAAAAAAATGAGTAAACCTAAAGCAAAACATATACCAACCATTCCCATCGAAATAGCCATTGAAATAACTAGTGCCTGTAATCTTAATTGCAAAATTTGTCTTACTAATAAAGAAAAAAAAATAAATATTTCTTTTAATAAAATTAAAAAAATTGTTGATGAAGCAAAATCATTAAACATTGAGGCTATTAGAATTACCGGCGGGGAACCACTTCTCCACAAAGAAATAATACAAATTTTAGAATATATAAAGTCTAAAGGATTTTATTTGATTCTAAATACTAACGGAACACTCTTAACAGATACCGTAATAAAAAAGCTAGAAAAATGTATCGACAACATTCTAATCTCCATCCAAGGGTATAATAGCTCTTCCGAAGAACAGCTTACCGGTGGTGGGAAATTTTTTAAGGAAAAAATTAAAAATTTGGCAAAGCTATCCCGTTCAAAAATTAGAATGGTGAGAGCCGATACAATAATTTCCCGCACTTTAATCAATAATCTGGATAAATATAGACTTATATTTACCACCCTAGGAATAAGAAATTGGGTAACCAACCGCCCTATGCCTGCCAAAAACAATCTCCTTGATAATGAATATAACATTTCAAAAAAAGATATTCTTAAAGTAATGGATTTTATGGTAAGCCTACGAAAAATCGGCATTAATACAAACCTAGGTAATGCTATACCTTTTTGTATTACTAATGACTCAAAAAAAATGTTACTTTTAACATCCAATGGCCTCACTGAAGGACACAGAAGGATTATTTATGATATTAACTCATTCTATAAACCAAGTTATAAGATTAGCGTTAATATCGGAAATACTATTAAGCAAGCTATGAAAAATTCTTTTCTTAAAAAAATAAAATCTCTGGAATATTTACCCGAAAAATGCCAACAATGCATTTACCTTAAAAATTGTTTAGGCGGAAGTCGTTATTTAGCTTACAAATCTAGCGGAAATTACTTTAAGCCTGACCCCTGGATAGAAATATAAAATTTCTTTTTACTGTTGGGAGTTGAAAAAAACACCGAGGTTTTTTATTCTAGAACTTTTACACCCTTTCCGAATGAGACGATCTTTTATCTTATCACAAACACTAATGTCATTTTTAACTTCCTTAACATATTGTAAATAAGCTAAGTCTAAAGCTATCCCGTCAATTAAAGTTTGGGAATCTTCGCTCCCGAAGAGCACTTTGCACTCCATTTTTTTCTGATAAGACCCTCCTTTAAGGGGAGAAGTAAACCTATCACAGGCTAATTCAGAATAATGTTTAAATCCATAATATATGTTTAATGACTCTTCAGCCTCAGCTAAATCATCAAACCCTAAAACACCTTTTCCGGCTTTATATAGCAAACTCGCATCGCGCTTACTAAGAGCTTTGCAAACAGCTGCTTTATTGCCCTTTAGGTTTCCGCAATTCCCCTGACTGGAAGCATTACAAACATCTGAAGGAAAATACTTTAATCCTCTACAACTTCCTTCGGCAACTCCTCTAAGCTCTAAAAACCACTTGACATCTGATATGCACTCTTTTTTATCTTTCGACTTGTCGCAATAAGAAAAATCATTCTCTCTCGCAGCCTGACAAGCATAAATCACATCAAAGAAACCTCCTCGCTTTAATTGTTCTACTGTATTCTTGACCGTAACTTGAACATCAAATTCTTTCTCCGAGATATGCTGGGCAGAAGGACGAAATGCCGAAATGTCTTGAGAAAAACCCAAAAATGCCCCACACATAAAGAGAGAAATAAATACAAGATATAAAAAGCACTTCTTCATTATATTCACCTCCTTTCTTTTCATCATACCCTTTTTAATAACTACTGTGGTTAGCATGATTAATATGATTAGCATGTTGGTTATGCAATGTATGAGTTGGCACTAACTTTACGCATGTGCTTCCAAACCCAACAGGAACAAAGGAAACAGCTGCGCTATCAATATTACTATGCGCACTAGTAACACAACCAGCTTCAGGAAGTATAAAGTTCATTCCAATAATTGCAGTACCCATAGTCAAGCTTATCCTAATGAGCTTACTTTTGCTAAAAGTGTTCTTTTTGTCCTTGAGAAACCTCCCTAACTCTTTCTTTGGTTTACTAAATCTCATGACACTCCCCCTTTTTTTAATTACAAACCCATTTTTTAAATATTTTTAAATCTTCACCGTCTTCAGCTATTTTCGCAAATAAATACTTAAACTGCGCTGTCTGTATTTTGTAAAGACCACTTTGAGCTATTTTAACTACAGGTGAACCTTGTTCAACATAATTTAAAACCGGACATGTTCCGCCCCAAACTGAATAGGGAGAAGAATAGTCCCAAAAATCTAAAAGAGATGCCTGACAAGTTTGGAGAGAAACAGGATTTCCTAAAATTTTATGATAAGAATCTTCCACAACATTACCCAATTTAAACAAATCCTCTCCAATCATCCTAGCTTCATCGCAAGTATAAACATCCCCTTCTGGGGAATATGCTACCACAGAGCGCCCTGCCCCACAAGGACTACATAAATCAACATACCCAGGATCCTCTTTTCTTAGTATTTTCTTCAACATTACATAGGCCATACGTTCATAAATAAATGTTCCTTTTTTGTTAAGACTTAATATATAATCCATGCTTTTTGTCCAAAAATTAATAAACTCTTCTGCTGTATAGCCTATTTCTTTCCATTTTTCTTTTGCTAATCCTAATCTGTTTAATGGTCGCAGAGGTATTGAAATTTGCCCTAATTCAACGTACTCGTCAACGACTTCCTTGTAAAGAAGGAGATTGTGCTTGGTTAGAGTCGGTAAAAAACCTAAAGTTTTATCTTTTATATTTCGTTTCTTATATTCTTTTCTTATTTTATTTACCCAAAAAATAACCTTATCATAACTTGAACCGCCATTGAGCATTTTTCTATTTTTGTCATGAATTTTTTTAGGACCGTCTAAAGAAGTACATAAACCAACACCATTGTCTATTAAAAAATTAAGTTTTTTCTGATCAAGAAGAGTAAAATTGCTAACCAGAGACAAGTTAATTCCCTTTCCGGTAAGATTATATTTTCGGGTATACTCAACAAAAAAACGCAAAACATCCCAATTCAATAGAGGTTCTCCCCCTTGAAATTCTATAGTTGCATTAGGATTTCTTCCCGAAAATACAAATTCCAAAATTTTGGTTGCTACATCTTTGCTCATATCATTTTGTGCTTTGCTATTTGTCTGGCAATATAAACATCTTAAATTGCATCGATTTGTCAAAACAGCAATGTGTAATCCTACATCTGTAAAGAGATTTAAATTAGTACAGCGATAATCATCTATGCATTTATCAAGACCACCGCTACCCTCTACAATTACTCCTTTTTCTTTTAATCTGTTAAACAATTTTGACCCCTTCTTTAAGTTAAGAGTATTCAACTGTGTATACTCCTCATTATCTAAAAAGTCCCAGCCTCCTAGCATAGAGACCACTAAGTATTTACCCCTTACCTTATCGACTTTGTAAGGCAAAAGTGCCCAATCTCTTTCCGAATCTCGAAACGATTGGTTTAAATTCTTCATTTCCAAACTTTTCCGGATATTCCCTCCAGGTTCCCTCACATTGCGTATTAAAATAGCACCTATTACACTGAGAAAATTTTATCTTAGCCTGATTTTTTCTTATGCAATCAAATTCGTAGCTCTTGCCGTATTCTTTAACCACAGTACGTGCTGGAATATATCTCTCAGCGATATATAACTCATAGCCCCTCATTAAACAATAGGGGTAGGCTTCGGTTTCAACAAAAATCCCGCGCTGTATCCCGTAATCTAAGGCTTTATAAAGAAAAGGAAGAGTAGAAGACATCCGAGGCACAAGCTCGTCAAAGTTTTCTAATGCTCCACCGTTGACATGTATAAAAGCAAGCTGGTATTGGCTAACACCTAAACCTACCAAAAGTTGAGCTATATCAGGAAGAAAAGTATAATTCAATTTATTGATTACTGTATTAGTAACTACACTCTGATTAACTTTTTTTAAATTTCTGATGCCTTGAATCAGCTCCTTAAAGCTTCCTTTTCTTTGAGTAAGGACATCATGTAAATCATCAGTATGACCATGGACTGATACGGCAAATTGATTTGCTCCGGCTTTTACCATTTTTCTGGTAAAGCTTAGAGAGGAAAAATTACGGCCATTACTCTGAATCATAATTTCAGAATAACCCTCCCTTTTTGCAAAAGAAACTATTTCAAATATATCTTTTCGTATTGTAACTTCACCGCCGGTAAAACAAATTCGTGAGAAACCGGCCTTAAGGCCTTCTTTTATTTCTGTTTTTATCTTAGCTGTATTTTTATCTCCAAACCGCCTTTTATCCTTAACTACACAAAAAAGGCAATCATTATTACATTTAAACCCTACTTTCAGATCTATTGTTTTACTTGTCGGCACTACCTTCTCCTTTTACGCTGTTTCTTCATTTCGTTTAACAATTAGCAATGCAAAGAAAAAACACAATTCATCAACTCTAGGCAATCCTTCTGATTGGAAGTCTTTGCTTTTAAAATAAAATATCCTTTCCTCGATGAAGTTCGAAATTCTATCTTATCAACTTGCCGAAGACCTTTCCTCACCTTTTTTTCTGAGTAAAGTTCTTTGTTTAACGGAATAATAAAGCTATTTCCGTTTTTTTGTAGCAGGAACTTTTTCTTTTTTTCCATTTTTTTTCTCAAGCTCATTTATTAAATTCTCTATATCTTTTTCTTGAGTCTGTGCAATTAAAGAAGGGTTAGTTGAAAATAACGCTCTCTGCATAATCATTTTTATTATTCCGGAATTGTTTTTAACCCTACTAAAATAATGCGCATAATTAAGTAGTTCATTATAGAAGTCCATTCCTAATTTTTCTAAATTACATTTTTTATTTTTAGGAAAAAGCTGAACGACTATCTTTCCTTTATCTTTATCTAAGTGAATGTAGGCTCTATCTAAAAAAACATAGCCGGCTGAATAAATCGTAGAAAGTGGGTAAATCTCTTGATTTACAACAACCTTCACCCAATACTTCCCCTTCTCAATAATCCCCTTCATAAATATTTTCTCCTTTTTGCTATTAATAACTTGGGCAATACCAAACTTCCTTAACTTTAATTACTGCCGGATTATCACTATCATCAGCAAATGTGGTTGTACCCCCGCTCATCCAAAGCGCATTATCACCTTTTAAGGTTATAGCATAATCATCAGCGCCAGTACCATCATTATCAAATGATATGTATGGTTTTTTGGCAGAAGAATCACCTAGAAGCTTTATACCAGGATTAGAACCATCCCCGATCCAAACGATTTGGTCATTGTTGTTCACTGTCAGAGTTTCAGCCTCCAAGTCCTTATACACCCCATAAGGAGCTGGATAATAAGTAGTTATGGTGATTTGCTCAGCAAAGGCAAGAGAGCAGACAACAAATGCCAAAGAAATAAGAAAAAAAACCTTCTTCATTTTTACCCCCTTTTTTATTACCTTTTCTATTTTATTTGTAACACAAATACAACACTCTGTCAATAATTCGCCATTTTTTCTCAAAAGCTCAAAAAGCCCTTAAATATTGGACAAAATGACTTTTTCTACCTTACTATGAGTAAGGGTATTGGAAGCAATATAACCAATGTTCTTATAGGTCAAAAGACCACCCTTAAGATCAGTTATTTTCCCTCCGGCCTCCTCTATTATAGACACTCCTCCGGCAAAATCCCAGGGCTGATCATGAAATTCAACAACAAAATCAAGCACTCCTTCGGCAAGATAAGATAGATGTCGAGCTGAAGAACCAAACATTCTTACGTTAAAGACCTCATTTGCCAAATCTCCTAAGACTTTTAGCATAACCTCCGGAGAGTACCTTATACTAGAATCGAAAGCAATCGAGCAATCTTTCAAATTGTCATAAGAAGAAACCTTAATCTTTTTATCGTTTTTATAAGCTCCTCCTCCTTTCTGGCCTACATATAATTCATCTTCTTTAGGCATGTAAATTACTCCGCCAACAAACTTCTCATTATGCACTATACCAATAGAAACTCCAAAAATATCAATATCGCGCATAAAATTATGGGTTCCATCAAGAGGGTCAATTATCCACAAATACTCTCTATCAGCAGCGCTGCTGCCACTCTCTTCAGCGATAATCCCATGATTAGGAAATTTTGTCCTAATTTTATCAATAATCATCTCCTCTGCTTCTTTGTCCAAATTAGTAGCAAAATTTCTATCACCTTTTTCCGTAACCTCACTGACTTTTCCAAAATTCTCTAGTAAAAAATTGCCAGCTTGTTTTGCTGCATCAATTGCTAAATTTATAATTTCCTTCATTTTTCTCTCCTAATTAAATTTCAAGTTTCATTATGATAATTATACCACTAGAAGTTAAAAAGCCTATGTTTTATTAGCCTTTACGAAATCTTTTTAAAGCCCTCTGGGTTTCTCTCTCGGTTATATCATCCTTAAGCTTCTTCCTCTTATCAAAAGTGTGCTTCCCTCGGGCCAATGCAATCTCTACCTTAGCCCGGCCCTGTTGATTAAAATAAACCTTGGTTGGAATAAGAGTCAGGCCCCTCTGAACAGTAAGGCTTTCCAGTTTTTTAATTTCCTTCTTATGAGCAAGCAACTTCCTTGTTCTCGTTGGCTCAGGCCTAAAAAACGAACTTTTTTCAAATTCAGGAATGTGAGCATTGTACAAAAACAACTCTCCTCGCTCTATACGGGCAAAACTATCACTTAAGGTACAGCTTTTTGTCCGCAAAGACTTCACCTCATTACCTTTGAGCTCTATGCCAACTTCGTAGGTTTCAACAATATGATAGTTGTGTCTGGCTTTTCTGTTTGTCGCTACTGCTTTGCTCACTTGCTTAGGCGCTCCTATCTTAAAAGATAAATCCTGATACTCTTAAATATAAACCCAGTTATAAAGGAGAGGGCGGGATTCGAACCCGCGTTCCGCCTAAGCGGAAACCGGTTTTCGAGACCAGCGCCTTAAACCAGGCTCGGCCACCTCTCCAAAAATTTACGAAGTTAATTTTTGGATATCGAATCCACCAATGGTGGATGAGATATGTTAGCTAATGCCGAAGGAGAGATTTGAACTCTCACGAGCTTACGCTCACAGCGCCCTGAACACTGCGTGTCTGCCAATTTCACCACTTCGGCTCATAAACGCTAATTATACCAAAATTTATTGCTAATTGATATAGTCATTGACACCTAAGGGCAGTTGTAAGGACTCTTTAATATGTCTTATCCGCTGGTCTAGATAGGGATGAGTTTTGAAATAAGATAAAGGACGTATCGTTTTCTTACCTTCTTGGTAAAGTTTCTCCAGAACCTCTATCCCAACGACAGGGTCAAACCCGGCAAGTTTACAATATTTAACTGCTAATTCATCGGCATTAAATTCATCTTCCCGTGAATATCCCATTAAAACCTGGATAAGAGCAAAAGAAAGACCATTACTAAACTCTGAAGAAGTTCCCGAAGCAACAGATGCTATAGTTAAAAGATTATAGCCCATAGCTGCTTGAAGACGCTTCATATGGTGACGACTAACAATATGGCCTACTTCATGAGCAAGGATGAAGGCCAGTTGATCATCATTATCTAAAATATCAAATAGCCCTCGATATATATATGAATACCCTCCCGGAAGACTAAAAGCATTAACTTGTGACTTGCCATCTTGGTCTTCGTCAATTATATAAAAATAATAGCTTAATTCCTTACGATCTAAAACCTCTACGATTTTACTGGCTATTCGATTAAGTCTCTGGATATCGTCGGGACTATTAGAAATCTTAAACTCCTGAGATATCTTCTTGGCGATATTTCGGCCCATAGTAACTTCTCTCTCAGTAGAATAAAAGTAGACATCTTGCTTACCAGTGCCAACATTATACTCTGTGGTGATACAACCAGATAAAAACAGACTATAGACTATAGACCCTAGACTATAGACTAAAAATTTCCCTAGGAAATTTTTCATAGGAAGTCAGATTTAGTAAAGAGAGAGATGAGAGGACATTTGTAACGGGCGAGAGCTTCTCTTGCGCCCTCTTCTCTATCAACAACACTTATTGCTGCTACTACTTTTATTTTTTCTTTTTTCAAAACTTCTATAGATTTGATTAAAGAAGAGCCGCTAGTAGCTACGTCGTCGACTATAACGACTCTCTCACCGGAGACTAAAACCTGACCTTCGATTAATTTTTGGCGGCCATGCTTCTTAGGCAACTTTCGGATAAGAAAACCTTTTAGTTTTTTCTTGCTCTTATAGGCTAAGTAGCAAACTCCGCTAACAATAGGATCAGCTCCTAAGGTCGGGCCACCGATAGCGGTTATTTTCTTACTTTTTAAAAGGTTAAAAATAAGCTGGGAAATTAAATATACACCTTTAGGACTTAGACTCACTTTCCTTACATCAATGTAAAAATTACTAATCCTTCCTGAAGATAATTTCACTTTCTTCTTAAGAAAAGCTTTTTTCTTAAGAAGAACCAGCAGTTCTTTTTTCTTATTCATATATAAAATTATTCTCTTTGCCTAATTATTATCCCCTACGGGGACCCTCTGGAATTTCTTCAAAATTCCGAGGACTTAGTCCCGGGAAATCTTTGATTTCCTCGGGGTAATTCGGCTACGCTTTTTTCTCACCTTCGGTTCGTAAAAAATCAAGCCTCATTATACTTTAGAAATAAAGTTCTTGCAATGGTTCCTTTTCCTGGATATAATTTAATTCAACTATATTCCACTAAAGGTGGAATATAGTTGAATTAATCCTGAGCGACCGAAGGGAGTCGAAGGATCTTGCAAAACCCTTCCTCAATAAATCGATGTATAGCGAAAAAATTAAAACTTTATTCAAATTCATTATAGTCCTTGCCTTTGTCTATTTATTCCTAGTAAGCATTGGCCTTATGGGAATTGCCTTTAAGGGTTTTGGCAAGGAATTCGCTGAAAACTTAATTAAAACTACCTCTAACCCCTTTGTCGGTTTATTCATAGGAATTCTAGCTACAAGCATTGTCCAAAGTTCATCCACCACTACTTCTATTGTCGTAGGAATGGTAGCATCAGGAGTTATAACTGTAGGAAATGCTATCCCAATAGTAATGGGAGCAAATATCGGAACTACTGTAACTGGAATACTCATATCAATAGGACATATCGGACGCCGAGAAGAGTTTAGAAGAGCCGTAAGCGGAGGTACTCTCGGTGGTTTTTTTAAAATGATGTGTGTTGTTATAATTTTTCCTCTTGAGCTAGCCACAGGCCTATTAGGCAAAACAGCTAGCTGGATGAGCGGCGCCTTTGTTAATGTCGGAGGGGTTAACTTCACCAGTCCGATTAAATTAGCCACAAAGCCGTTGGTACACTTTATAGAAAATACGGTTATGAAATTACAGATTTATTCCAGTATGGCCTATGCTATAATGCTGGCTATTTCTTTAATACTGCTGTTTGCTGCTTTATACTATATTGTAAAGCTAATGCGAACTATGGTAGCAGAGAGAGCTGAAATTGTTCTCAATAATGTAATTGGAAAACATGGAATACTAGCTATTCTCGCTGCTACTTTTTTTACTGCTGTAATCCAAAGCAGTTCAATAACTGTTGCTTTAATGATCCCTCTTAGTGCTGCCGGTATCTTAACTCTCGAGACGCTTTACCCTTTAGTAATGGGAGCAAATATCGGAACTACTGTAACCGCTATTCTGGCATCATTCGCTACCGGAAATATTGCTGCACTTACTGTAGCTTTTGTCCACTTTCTTTTTAATATGATATGTCTTTTCTGTATTTATCCGATAAAAATATTAAGAAAAATTCCTATGTTCCTATCAAAAAAACTCGGTGACCTAGCTTACAAGAAGCGCCGTTATGCCTTAATCTATACTCTAGTTACATTTTTCATAATACCGATATTATTTATTTTTATTTTTAAGGCCTTACAATAACAAGGAGGTAAAAGATGTTTAAAAATCTAATGCAATTCTGGAAAGGAAAAGATTTTCTACATCAAGTATTCGAAGAATTCAAGAATATGCTTGATGATGCCCAGATAATGTTTGATTCTGTATCCAGAAAGTTAATCGACAATGAAGAAGAACCTGAACTAAAAGATAATGTATACCGCATAGATAAACAAGTAAATGACTTACAAAGAAATATACGAAAACGGGTAATTGAACACCTTTCTCTCCAGCCATCAAAAGATGTCCCAACTTGCTTACTTCTTATGAGTGTCGTAAAAGATGCTGAACGATTAGGAGATTTTGCGAAAAACCTCTACGAAGTCAGCACCTTAATGGCAAATCCGCTAAATAAAGAAAAATATATTGACCTTTTCGATAGTGTTGAAACCGAGATATCTGAGCTTTTTAAGGAAACTAAAAAAGCTTTTATAGAATCTGATGAAACTAAAGCAGCTAAAGCTTGGGATTATAAGACCAAAATTGCTAAGCGTTGTGATCAGATTATAATAAAACTAGCCGATAGTGATCTCTCAGTAAATGAAGCGGTTTGTTTTACACTTATGGCCCGATATTTTAAACGCATCACAGCTCATTTAACAAATATTGCTACCTCAGTTATATTGCCTTTGACAGATTTAGATTATTTTGATGAGGAAAGAAAGGAAACCTAAAAGTTTATTTAAACAAAAGTTCTTTATCAAAGATATTATCTAGGCCTAAAAGGCCTGAAGGATCAAAGTATTTCTTAAGAGTAGACATTGCTTTAATCTCTGATTCCTTATACATAATTTTTAAATAAGATTTTTTTATCTTACCAATACCATGCTCGGCAGAAACAGTCCCCCCTAAAGATACTGCCTTTTGACAAAGCTGCTTAAGATATTTCTTAGCTTTTCTACCCTCTTGATCACTAGAAGGTAAAAAATTAAAGTGAAGGTGCGACTCTCCGATATGGCCAAAATTTACATACCGCATCTTAGCTTCTCTTGCAATTTTCTTATAAAAATCATACATTTCATTAAATTTATCATCAGGCACCGCGATATCGCCAGCTGTTTTTACCTG
>Ga0208769_1000096_pt1 | contig 42768 bp, 39 predicted proteins | sample AntAceMetag02UKC_FD_184768 | JGI IMG/M metagenome (GOLD analysis project Ga0208769, IMG submission 184768) | Saline lake microbial communities from Ace Lake, Antarctica- Antarctic Ace Lake Metagenome 02UKC (SPAdes) (version 2) | ecosystem: Environmental > Aquatic > Non-marine Saline and Alkaline...
ACGTATAATACAATGGAAGTTTAAATATATTTAATAATTCCTCCAAGGAATAATTAGAAATATTCAGGTCAAGTGTATTCATTAATCCTTATACTTATAATAATATCTGTTATTTATCCCAAGTTCTTTTACACCTTTGGAAATTTAAAACGCCGATTTTTAACATTTTAAAATGTTTCTGGGATATTATTTAGGAAAAACTATATTAGTTATTAGTTAAACAATATAAAAAATGTGCTAAATCCTTTTCTCAAAAATCAGACTTAAGTCGTAAGAATTCTAGTGAAATACAACTGATAAGATAAAAACATTAATAACAAGTTGAATTAAAAAATTGATTTCAAATAATACAATTAACATGACCGAACAAATGGATATCTCAAAAATGAATAAATTAGAATTATTGGAGAAGTGCAAAGAATTGGGTATTTCAAAATGTAGTTCAAAAAATAAATCACAATTAATACAACTAATTAATGGTAAAAACAACCTTGTAGAAGACCCTACCATAATTTTATCAAATGAAGAAACACCACATCAAAATACGGCAATTATTGAGGTTGATACAAAAACATTAAATGTAATTGACCTATTTTGTGGTTGCGGTGGTATGTCAAAAGGATTAACTGATGCTGGGTTGAATGTAATTGCTGGAATAGATATTTGGGATAAAGCTGTTGAAAGTTATAATAAAAATTATCATCACAAAGCATATTGTGCTGACTTAACGCAACTGCCTCCTGAAAAGTTTAATGAATTATACAATAAAGAAAATAAAAATGTAGATATTTTAGTTGGAGGACCGCCATGTCAAAGTTTTAGTATTGCTGGAAAAAGAGATAAAAATGACCCAAGAAATGCTTTGTTTATGGAATATGTAAAATATCTTGATTATTTTAAACCAAAAGCGTTTATTATGGAAAATGTAATAGGTATGTTGTCAAAAAAAACCGAAAATGGTAAAAATGTAATTGATATCATAATGGAACAATTAAACCGAAATTATAATTGCATAATTAATAAGTTATACGCAAGCGATTTTGAAGTTCCGCAAAATAGAAGACGCACTATAATTATAGGAATTAGAAAAGAACTAAATATTTTACCAAAAGAACCAGAACCAATTATAAAATCAGTCCAAGATAGAATACCAGTTAAAAACATATTAATTCCAAAAGAAGAGGTTGATAAAAAATACTATTTAAGTGAAAAAGCATTAGCAGGAATAGCTAATAAAAAATGTGTAAATAAAGAAAAAGGGTTTGGTTTTGGGGCACAAATATTAGACTTTAACAAACCATCATATACAATTCCTGCAAGATATTGGAAAGATGGTTATGATGCGTTGGTTAAATACAACGAAAAAGAAATTAGAAGATTAACAATTACAGAACTAAAAAGAATACAAAGTTTCCCTGATAATTATATTATAGATGGTTCAAATAAAGACATTATTATGCAGGTCGGTAATGCGGTTGCTTGTAAGTTTGCCTATTATCTTGGTAAGTATATAATTAATACTCTTCAGTAATTAATTCGTTCCAAAAACACGACCCTCTAAATTGTGAATAATTACGACTATTTCCATCATACATTCCACTATCAAATATAATTTTTTTATTTTTTATACATTCAATAAAATACTCAAAATTAAATGCTTTACCAAAACAAATCTTTTCATATGTATTACCTATTTTTTTACATATAAAGAACCCTTTTTTATCATATTTATTGTCAATATGTGTTTTCATTTTTGTGGATTTCCATAAAGCTATTATAATATTGTCATTTTGTAAGAATAATGGAAAATCTATTTTTACGCTTCTTGTATCATTCGAAAATGAATAATAAATGATTATATCATTTTTTTCATTTATGGTTAACATCTGTCCGTTAGAATTCCAATTATTATATGTTGGAACACACATTCCAGACCAAGAATATCTGTTTCCCTTACTTGGATTTAGATTTCCAAATGTCTTAATAAAATCGCTTCTGCTTAATTTATTATCATCTGTCCAATTATTGTGATTATTAATATTTATTCTTTTATTTTTCTTTGAAAACGCATATTCACTTGCGCTATAATCCCCAAGTGTAGTTTTATTTGAAGATTTTTTCATTTCATATCCATTTATATCTGGAGCATTTTTTGAGTTAGGCTTTATACCCATTTTTTTTTCCAACCAATGTCCCTCTTTTCCACAATGTTTTATATTTTGTCCATCTAAACATATTTCAGCACCTTTAACACCGGCATTAAATAATTCTATTATATGTTGTTTATCAATATCATTTTCACTCATAGTTTGTAAAGTATCACTCATCTTGTAATACTTATATTATAAGTATTCAATTCAATTTTATAAATTAACAGCAGTTCAATATTATTTAGTTGAAGACAAAACACACGAAGAAGTCTTTAAATTACAGACGAGGTAGATACTACATTATTTTACTTACATAATTGTTTTGCTTTTTCTTTACAACGAACAAAAAAGGCATTTACGTCGGATAAGTTTGAACTCAATACAGAATCACTTGGAATGTACCATACATCCATATCACGGTCTTCGCAAGGATACCAAACCAATAACGAAGGTATTCCTTTTAACATCTTTTTCTTTTTCAGAAACATATATAAATCCATATGCGCGTCAATGTCTAATTGTATGGTATACACGTTATCTGGTAAATCCAATATTTTTTCATGACAGAGAGATTGTATAGAACGACAAGGACCACACCAAGGAGCTGAAAACTGAATTAAAAGGAGGTTAGGTACATCTATCCTCTTTAAACATTCATATAATCCTTCTACCGTTATAGAGTGATTTAAAGGAGTTGGCATATACTTTATCCATTTGGTTGTCTTTATATCAAGGTTCATTGTATCAATTGTTGTAGCGTACTTAAACGGATAGGACTATTCACATGACCTTCCCAAAAATAACGACAATATGCATATTCAACCGATATCCTACTTTCATCGTACCATTCCGGATGCGTCTGCAACAATATCTCTCGTAGATTATCTGGAAGATAGTGTAAACAAGACGGGTGCAATACGTAGGCCAATTGAACATTGGGCGAAATGGATGGTTTCGGGTTTAACGGTATCCATTCGGTGCATGTCGTTGGGACATGTTCTTTTAAGTCACATAACAATGGAGGATAATTATAAGGATACATCCATTCCCAATCCGGACACCCAAACGTATAATATTTATAAGTCCACTCTAAACCTTCTAAATAATGGATAGAAACTTGTTTTTTCATACATTCTGTACGTTGTGAATGTAATAAGGAATGATAATATCGTTCTCTCCATCCGTCTTCAAACGGATTAATATATTGTTCGGTGCGTCTATCGGTTATAGGTAGATTTTGTAAAGACGTTGGGATATCATTTAAAGGATTCAACTCAATTTGTTTCATACATTTGTTTCGTACAGTATGTTCATGCTTGAACCATTCTTCCTCGTGATTTGACAGCAAATGAATTAATTCACGCACATTTTTCCATACTATACCTTTAGATGATATCAAATGCCCATGCGTATTTACTACTTTTTTATACATGGTGGTGAGATAAGATAACCCGTTGGTTCTAAGATTCATACACGGAAAATGTGGCAAAAAATCATTCCCAAGAAAAAAACATAAAAATATATAATCCGGAACACATTGTTCTGGATTGTCTTTGTCGCCCAACTCTTTGGATACGGCGATTGCCATGGCATGAATATCAATTACATAATTCACATTTGGTTTGAGCGTAGAATCAATACTTTGTATATAATGAGGGGTTTCACGATATAAATATAACTGTTTCGTATAGAGTGTATGATTTAAAGTAAGCATAATCAAATCAGAGTCTAGTCCATAAATCGCCGTAGTCGTTTTACGATGATATGAAATATTTTCACGTATATATTCAAATATTTTGTGTTCGCCTTCTCCAGGGTCATTGCTGGTTGTAATTATAAATTCCTTTATACCGTATTTTTTAGGATGAATAAAGTGATTGATTACATACTCACTCAAGGATTGCATGAAGGCAGTACCAGGTGTTATGAGGGATGTATTCCATCTCTCTGGCATGGGTACTCCAGATTGAGTATAGATTTGTTTTTCAATTGCACTTTTATATCTTCGGGTTTGCTGTTGGGATAGTTTGGCGGCAGGAGCAACCCCGTCAAACGAAATCATGACCTTCTCCGTTGGATGTATGGTATTGATATAATGTCCAATTTTTTTGACAACGTCTTGTATCAAACGTTGTTCGTAGTCTATACTTGGTTCCATGGATGGTTCCATGGATTGTACCGAATCGTATATTATAGATTGTGCATCCAAATATAAATTATGAATGACTGTATTTTGTTCTGTATATTCAATCATTACATTACGATAGGTCCGGATGACTTGTTTAAAATAACATGGTATCCCCATAGGTAGGATTAAAGTCATACATTTAAGTTTAATTCCATATAGGTAGAATAATTCTATTCCTATATACTATGATTGAATTAACCATAACAAACGTTTTACAATTGATGTCAACGCTTATGCCATTTATGATTACTTTTTTTATGTTAATGTTATCCTTGATGAATCAAAATGTAAAAGGTATAGTGTTTATTGCAGGAGCATTACTCGCGTCTTTTTTGAATCTTTTTTTAAGAAATGCCTTACAAAGTCCAAATGACCCCAACGCCTCTATGACATGCTCACTCATTGACATTCCTTATTTAAATCGGTATAATAGTCCTTCTTCCAATAGTGTATATATTGCATTTACATTTGCATACTTGTTTTTACCCATGAATTATAATTCACAAATGAATTATGCAATCATTTCAGCCTTGCTGATATTATTTGCGATTGACGCATCTGCTAAAATAATGAATAAGTGTACTACGGTAGGCGGTGTAGTCATAGGCGCTCTCGTTGGATTTATATTAGGTTCGTTGTGGTACACTATATTTCATATGGTTGGTTCGGACAACTTATTATATTTTGAAGAGACGCAAAGCAATGCAACGCGATGTGAAATGCCTACGAAACAAACCTTTAAATGTTCTGTATATAAAAACGGACAATTGGTTTCTTCCAGTATAGCTTAATGTATGAGTTTAAAGGCCAACCTATTTGTATTTAAAAATTTAGTGACGTCAGAGTTCAAACGATTTTTAGAAATAGAATACATTAACATCCTATTCCCATTCATACGCATTTGCATTATACGTTTCCATTCCATACATGTAGCTTGTATATTTACGTTTTGATATTGAATATCGTGTTCTTCTATTGCGATTTCACGGTTTTTTATTCGCGCATTGACTTTATTATGAAATTCATAGATACAACGAACCAAGGCACGTTTGGTTTGGATAGAATTCAAATTTAAGCGATTCAGTAAAACGGTTGCGTGGTCGGAACATTCAGGACAAGGTAAATTTCGGCAAATATTGCGTATGATATTTAGAATAGGTTGTATCAAGTCGGTACGTTCTTCTTTCAATCCATTTACCATATGATGTATAAAATTCCATGTCGCTCGTCCCCATACATCTTTACTTACCATATGAAATATAAAGACATTTATATTTTTATATTTATGGTGCATTGTGTAGAAGAATTTGATTTTTGGAAGGAATTAAATAAAGAGGCAAGGATTGAGGAGAAACATTGTTTGATTACCAAAGAACCCTTAACTCCTCATGCCTTGACATTACCGTGTGGTCATACCTTTAATTATGAACCTCTCTGTCGTGAAATGATACAACTCAAATATCCTACGACTACCTTTAAATCACCCATTTGCTTGAAACGTAATCAAATTTGTTGTCCTTATTGTAGAACCATTATCAATCAATTACTTCCTATATTACCAATGTATGATTTAAATTTACCCAAAAACATTTGTTCGCATATCAACTGTATTCCAATGAAACCGTGTGAATATGAATTCAAGAGAGGTATACGACGTGGAGAGACGTGTAAACATCCAACTGGATTTATAACCGAACAGGGTATAACTTGTTTACATCATTATAAAAAAATGAATTTGAAGATATAACATGAATTCCAAACGTAATTAGATGAAAATATAATCTCACGTTTAAATATGGAAAGGGGTCTTGTTATGTTGATGCACTCTAGTATCATTGGTTTGGTGTTATACCTAATTATGATATATGGGATAGGTCAATCCCAAGCATTGGCTGAAAATAGAAGCATACTCCTCGCAGCCATCGTGTTAATCTACATGATATTGTTTGGTCATGGATTACCTAACCGATTGAATAAAACCATTTAAATTACGATGGTATTTTTACATACGCATATTTACCTTTTCCATGACCCGTGCACACATAACATTTCAATAAAGTGGAATGTTCACATCTCCAACACCCTGTAGTACAGAAATAGCAAGTTAAATATCCGTAACCTTTACAATAAACACAGGATAATTGGTTTTTTAATTTATTTTGTGTCATATAGAATAATCGTTTGACATACAGGTTATGATCTTTGTATTCTAAGAAATGACCGACTGGTTTCATTAGAATACTGTAAATGAGATGAACATATAAGAAGAATAGTATATAACCTTTCATGTATACTCATCCATCTATATCCTTAGGTTGATTCGACTATGTTTACATGTAAAAAGAGATCACAAACATAATCAGCGGAATAAATGACCCAAAAAAACACCATAATTCACCTGCGTTGTAGTAAAAATATTTATAACTAATCCATAAAAAAGTATATGTAATTACAAACAGATACAACGCATAATAAAAATCAAATAAATAAAATATATTGATTGCAAATAAGAGTATATAATAACTAGGATTGAAATATGCAATCCATGGCCATTTTAAATGACCATTTTCGGTTTTCGTTATTGTCGCATGGTTTAAAAATTTAACATAATTATAGATAAAATAAATACCATATAAGAGGTTTAAGGATGCTATAGACAAATTAAAAGGACTCGTCGTAGGTGTGTAATATGCATATTTTATGAAGTATAATAGGATAGGTTGACATACATTTAAGATTGGCCCTAGTATAGTTGCTATTTTATTAATGCCGTATGTGTTTTTAATATCTATCCAAAATAAAAAATCCATAAATTGAATACACGAAATAAAAATTAAAAAAATTCCAGTAACCTTATTCTCTGTTATATATTGTTTATTTCCACAACAAAACAATAGAATTGAAAATATAGTTCCTATAGAAAAAGTGAATATAGAAGTTTTAGAATTAAAACACATTTATAGTAGTAAATATTATTGTTTATTTGAATACAATATAAATCATCTTGCGAATCCAAATTTTGCGTGTTATGAACAAACTTAGTTACACTTTTTTAACCTACATACATTCATTTTAGATTTTATAAAATAGGGTCCATTACCATTCTCATAATATTGCCCTGCTTTGGATGCACTGGAACCGTATGCGGTATTCAATGATTTCGCGCTAGTTTTTACTGTATTATATTTCAATCTTAACAATCTAGAGGAGGAAGAAACGGAACCTTGTTGAAAATAGGGTTGATTATTTGGTTTTACAATAATATCGTGCGTATTTAACCCATTGCATAGACCATTCTCATTACTGTATAATGAACTTCTTACCTGTGTACCATTTTTACCATCCGAATATGGAATAGGTTGAATGCAACATTCATTGTCTGTGGTTACATATTGTATGTTTGATTTGTTAGAACCGCTTAAATTTTGCAGATAGGTTTTATTACGCGTTTGAATATATTGCTTGTAACTAAAAGAATAGGATTTGTCTGACGGAAGAGATTTTGTATTCAGTCCACGTGTCGGTTTTGCGGTTGTATAACAGGAAGCACATGTAGAGTCATCTGCGGTTGTATTGTCATCCGTATATAGATACACGACCGTGTGTTTGCAATCGGGGTCAGTTTGGGTTACGACTACATTACTAGACGGTTTTTCCAAACCTAAATAGGAATTCTTACTCGCTCCTTGAATACCTATAGGATTAAGTTGTTTACGCCAATGTTTAATCGGTCTGGACACGTTCCAACTTCCGGTAAATTTTCTATAACGGGCATGACTGGATGGAGTTTGACTTTGTGTGTCACCGTTTTCATATGGACGTGACCATTGGGACACTACTGATTTTTTTATATTTATATCCATATATATATATATGTTAATATTTGTATATTTTATATTTGTATTGTTTACATTAAATATCCTTTATATGATTGTAAAAAAATATCTTTCATTTCAGGAAGGCGCCACTGGAAGTAGTGATACTACAGAGTATCAAGACCCGAACCTCTCGCAAAATCCACTCTATTTGGCGACCATCAATGCCTCCAACATTGCTTATCTTAAGAGTAAATTAGACGATATTGATACGATTCGTACAAGTGTAGATGCATTGAATGAGCAAGTAGAATCAAACTCTACCGCCATACAAGGTATCAATACAAGTATGCAGATTACATCTAGTAGTGCCATACCGGACCAATCCACAACACAAGCCCTTGCCAATACAGGTAATGCAGATGCAACCGTATCTACCTAATTATTATTATATCATTGAAAGTTATGAGTAATTTTTTTGAGAGTGCTTTAAATGGTTTGGACACCTTAGAACAAGATATACTTGGTCCAGATTACCCTTATTATAAATATATCAATTCGCCAAGTGATATGGGTATGAGTGCAGATGGAGATAAAATTGCTACAAATATTGGTGGATTAATATCATACGTAGACGTTTTGATAACTGGTTCTGGAAAAGCTTCTGCCACGGGAAATCCATTAGGAGATAAATATTTTATGACTACTCCTGCAAAGTGTAAAGACGTTGCTACCGGAAATGATGTAACTCGTTCGTTGTATGTAAATAATGTACCCGACGGGTCAATTCCATTTATTACAAGTTTAAGCGGAGAAAGCACGAATTTAAAAGGACTTGTTCCTGGTGTATTACACGATATGGTTGAATTAAATCCTTTACAAATTTTTCAAGCATTCATGATTGGAAGCGACCCAGATTGTCAACAGGTTACCATGGAAGTGATTGATACCAATAATGTATCTACTCAAGAAACTGCTTATTTGATAAACACCGATATACAAGACATGAACTCTTGTTGGTTTACGAATAATACAAATCCAATTACTAAAACAAAATGTGAAGAATCCTTTGCTACCGTAAAGCAATCTGCATGCTCTAACACAAAGGAAGTTCAAGACGTATATACACAATTATATTATGGTTCTCTCGGGTTAATTGGATTATATATATTTATGAAATTAACCATGAAATAAAAAATATATTTATATTACATGGCTATCCTTATTATCCTTATTCTCGTAATTATGTTATTGTTATTCATACCAGGTTCATACGTGTTAGATGATTATTTATATGGCGTGTATAGCGCAGATGCACAATCAAATGCTGCAGCGTATTGGACCGAACGTAATACACCTCGTGTTGCTACAACTACATACGAAGGAGCCTTCGATGGGATATTACCAAGCGGAAGACGGATATAAATTTCTATCATTCCAATAGGTACAACAGATTTCTTTATCCTTGGAGGTATAGGGCATATGTTTATAGTAATGTAATAGTTTTTGAACGAATAACCATTTATCGCGATAATCATATATTTTATCATACGTTTCTATTTGCAAGACAAGGTTGTCGTTCATAAACATTCTTATATATTGTGCGTAATATTTAAATGGTCTTAACCTCTTAAATATTGAGTGACATCAAACGATGGGTCCATATACATGTCAAGACTATAGTCTGGAATCAATCCGAGAGGGAACAATGGACGGGGGACGAAGGTTCGTTCATAATAATGGTCTTGATATAGTTCTTCCCAAACAAATTCGCGAGCAACCTCTTTTACAGCCCATTTAAAGAACAGTTCGCCAATCCGTTCGTCTAGGTCTAAAATCATTAACAACGCCGTATTATAACCTCGCACTTCACAGTAAATACATTCATAAAATCTTTGATTGACCCAAACGTAATTCAACAATTCCTTTTTGTCAAATCGTAGATTGGAATGATAAGTCATGATTTTTGACACGATTTCAGAGGGTAACTCCATTGGAATGGATAGGATAACTTAAATCTGTTACGTGTTAAGTATTTCAATTTTTTCAACAATTCAATTTATTAAATTCATGGTATAATATATGAAATATCGTAAAACACGTCGTAAACGGAAAAAAAGAATGACAAAAAAGACGGGAGGAAATAAAGCGATTACAATAGACGACATTATGCAAAGCATTGTAGAAACAAAAAGCGAATATTGTGGATACATAGAAAGAGGGGAACATTTTTTAACACATATAGGTGAACCGAAAGAAACCCCAGAACAACGCGGAAGTTGTAATCAACCCATTCGGCACACGATTTGGCATACCCATACTACACAAAGTAAGTATTATCCAAGTTTGGAAGATATACATAAGGTATTCAAACATGAACCTATCCGTGAAAGTATCCTTTATACCGTGTTTGGATATTGGGTTATGACCTATAGTGGAGAGGCGGTTATATTACCCCCGAAGGTTCTAGCCCATATTAACGAACTACTTGGACTCTTTTATAAACGTACAGAAAGGGGAAGGGCATACAAGTTAGACGTGATCGCTGAATTGACGTCTAACTTGAACACTCAATTGCCGGGATTTAATATAAGGTGGGCCGAGTTTGGTGAATAGAATATTAAGATAGACTCCAACCATTAGGTGAGCTTGAAACATGAAACCGATGGAATTCTATTTCCTTTTATAAATACAACATGATATACAGTCCATAACTTATTTAAAAACTGTATATACATTATATCATCTAAAAATTGAATATTACATTCTTCTGGTTTCTTACTATTAAATGTAAAATCAATATTTTCGTATTGTGGTAGTAACGAACCTATATTCCAATTATTTTTAAGTACATAGGTAGACATTAAAACTTCTTTATTCCAAATCGCCTCTTTAAACGTTTTTACATAATTTGTAACACTAAATATTTCACATTTCATTAAATACTGTAGTGTTGTTTTATCCATTGAAAAAATATAGGATTGTACATGTGATTTTGTCAATGGTTTGCCACTTGTGTTTATAGTGCTTCCAAACAGTTTCACGTTATCTTTTAATCCGTTTATATATATGTCGGTCCATTTACCTTTATAATAAGATGGAAGAAACGGTCCCATTACAGACGAATTGACAAATATAAAGTTATCATAACCTTCATATAAATTATCTGTTAACAAAGCATCGCTCCAACCACCAAAATCATACCCTATATTATCCCTATGCATTGTTTTTACATAAGTAGGAACTTTAAACGGAATCGTTTTGTCGTTTGATATTACCATAAAATCAACGTCTTTATCATAAAAAATACAATTTTCAATAAAATGTTTTACTCTATCATTATAAATATGAAATACATATAATACAAGCAACTTTGTCATACTATAACATAATATTAACATTTTAATGAATTAAGCGTATTATATATTAAAAAAAAAACATGGATAGGATTAATGGATTATATTATTTTTATATTTACATTTTGTGTCGTTTTATTTTTATATTTACATATTCAATTTCATTATAAAACAAGTAACGATTTAGAAGTGTATGAAATAGAACAACCCACGAAATGTAAACTAGAAGAGATTTGTGACCTTAGACAACCTGTTTTATTTGATTATAAGAATGATATATTGCTTGAAACCTATACTAGAAGCACCTTATTGGAGAAGTATAGCGCATTTGATGTCAAAACTAGAAATTTGACAAATACGCCTGAAAACGATGAAGAAATGTATATCCAAGTCCCTCTTATAAATGGATTGGCGGTGACGGACAAATCTACAGATACAACTTTAGATGTATATATCATTGAAAACAATGCGGACTTTTTAGAAGAAACTGGACTGTTGAGTATTTTTAAACAAACGGATGCCTTTATACGTCCTTCGTTAGTTACAAAATGTATATATGACCTTGTAATGGTAGGGGAAGGGACCAGTACGCCATTCAAATACGATATTCAATATCGTAATTATTACATGGTTACAGAAGGAGAGGTCACTGTTTTAATGGCTCCTCCAAAAAATATTCAATATTTATCTCCACAAGAAGATTACGACAATTTTGAATTTAGTTCACCCGTTAACCCGTGGAACGTTCAACCCGAATATAGTAGTGAATTTAATAAAGTAAAGTGTCTAGAAGTGATTGTACCGAAAGGACATATGATATACATTCCTGCTTATTGGTGGTATAGTTTCAAAATAAAACGCAACGCTACTATAATTTCATTTAAATATCAAACGGTTATGAGTATGATTTCTATATTACCTAAATTAAGTATGTATTTTTTACAATCCAAAAATATACAACGAAAACTTGCTCCATTTACACCCTTGAATATTTAAAACCACCCTTTAGGAAAATCAACGGTATAAATTTATAGATTACATATTATATTATTCCATTTATCATAACACGCATCACTAGTTAAATATAAATTACTAAATTTAAAAGCATTTTCAGCAATTATTAATGCTTTATTATAATTTTCTAAACACCATTTAGTTTTTTCAATCAAATCCGATAAGTCCCTTTTTACAGGAATATAATGTTCCCATTCTTTTAAAAATTCAAAGAAAAACTCTTTATGTGGTCTATCTACAAGTAATAAAGGTCTATGTGACCAAAGTAAATGTTTAAGTCGACCAGAATATCCATATCCTTCAATATCGATTAAAACAGAATATTTTTTAACTAATTCCGGAGTGGATATATATTTATTACTATTTAAATGTGTATTTTTGGATTGTATCCAATACATATCAAAAATATCAAATAATTCTTTGTTATGATTACCGATTTCTAGTAATTTTTTTCTCCTAATATTTGTATTCACATTTCCTATCCAACCAACTTTATTTATTTCATAATTATTTAATCCAGCATTAGATATTTCTTTAACCAATTGTTCATAGTCATTTATACCAACTTGTGGCCAAGCATGAAAAGTAAAATCAGGAACTAATTTATTGTAATTATTTTTTTTGCTATAAGTATAATCATTATCATTCTGTTCAAAATCTCCTGTATGAATTTTAATTTCATTAAAATCAACCCAATTATATTTTTCATCTGCTTTTTGAATACACCAGAATGTTGAAGGATTGCGGGTTTCATATCCACCTAAATCATTGAAAATTAATTTCCTATTAATTTTTGAAACATAAAAGGCCATAATATAATCCCATAGTATATAAAATTTAGAATTATAACGGAATCTAAAAATATACAGTTTAAAGAAAAATAATTTTATTAAAAGGCGCGGTTTTAAATATTTAAGTCTGGTTTAAATAATTATGCATTTTAGTATTTAAATTATTGTTGTTTATATCCCCTGATAAAATGCATTGTTCATACATTTTTCTTAATACGTCCTTTGGACATTGACTTCCTGATTTTAATAAATTTCGTTGAATTAAATACGTTTTTATGTCATGAATATTCGTATGTTTAAGTTTTTGAGTTTCTTCTTGTATTTTATGTTTGATGGTCATATTTTTAATCAATACCGAGACAGACTTGTCCTTTTTACCTAAGGTTCGTTTCAATGTTTTTGTGGTTCGTTTTATACGTAGAATAGAGGGAATGGTTGCGTTAGACGGTGTATCTGGTTTGATTTGTTTCATTTGACGGTAGGTAGGTCTACCTGTATGTTTTAAGGAGGTATAGGGGGTCGGTGTGGCGACATATTTCGGTAGGATTATATCTGTCTTTGGCAAGACAGTTACTTGCAAGGGTTTTTCTATCGTATTTGGTTTTGTCTCTATCGTGATTGGTTTTGTCTTTTCAACTATTAATGAATTTAAAAAACTTAAAGACTTATCAAATTCAGATTCAAACTCATCTTTACCTACAGTCAAAGTACTCGGTGGGATAGAATTATGTTGTCTTTCTTTGATTTTTTTAAAAAATTCTTTACGAAGGGTTTGGTTAATGTTTTTTTGACGAGGTTTCTTAGGCGCTTTTTTTTTCAAGGTTGAATCTACTAAACTATCTGTTATATGTATTTTTTTTATACTCATAACTAGAATATATATATATATTCAATACATATAACTAATTTATATAGTAGGACGATTTCCGCTTGTAATATGATTAGACGTGTAGTCATTTGTATTATAATTATGAAATGTTCCATCGTCGTTACTAAAAATAATACATTTTATACCATATAGTTTTATAACTTTTAAACATTGCATACATGGACCAGAGGAACGTAAACCGCTAGAAGACAATCTTACAACGTACAATATATATTTTCGGTTTGTAGGTTTAGCCTTGAACTACATTGTGATGAGTGCGTAAACAATCACGAATCGCAGCGATTTCGGCATGGCATGTTAAACAATCGTGTATTAACTTATCATGGGAAAAGGTTCTGTAATTATTAAACCCTTTGCCAATTATTTTTCCACCTGCCAGTATTGCGCATCCGTGTTTATGATTACACGGCGAACACATGGCCTGTTCCATTGCAATGTTAATGCAATGGGTATGCCTTTGTGTAAGTACAAGTGTATTGGTCATGTACGGTATATAGTATATAATCCTTTTGGTTTAAACCGAAATCATTTAAAGATAAATTGAAATGAAATCATTACATATTCATGATGCAATCATATAATATGTCGGATAAGTGTGTATCAAACGAGGGGAATGCCTATACGGAAGAACCATGGGAAATCATTCGTTCTTATTTTGATGGAAAACATTTGGACCAACTTGTAAGGCATCAAATTGAGTCCTACAATCATTTTGTAAATCAACAAATCAAACAAACGATATCCATGTTCAATCCAATTCATGTCAAGTCGGATAAATCTTTTGACCCAGAAAGTGGAAAATATAAACTGGAAATATTTGTTTCATTTGAAAATTTTAATATATTTAGACCTCAATTTCATGAAAATACGGGGGCGGTTAGATTAATGTTTCCACATGAAGCCAGACTTCGTGATTTTACTTATGCGTGTAATATGGTTATAGACATGACTGTAAAATACATTATACGAAGTGGAGTTCATCTTAATTCGGAAGAAACCATGTATAAAACGTTTTCAAAGATTCAATTAGGTAAATTACCGGTAATGTTAAAGTCGTGCTTATGTGTATTGCATCAATATTCACATGTTCCAAGTGCAATGATTGGAGAATGTAGTTTAGATGCAGGCGGTTATTTTATCATCAATGGTTCTGAAAAAACGGTCATTGGTCAAGAACGATCCGCCGAAAATATCATTCAATGTTTTAATACTGAGAAAAACAATACAAAATGGAGTTGGAGTGCAGAAATCAAATCAGTACCAGATAATAAATCTGTTTCACCGAAACAAAATAATATTTATATTGTAACCAAAAACAATGGGTTTGGACATGCTATATACGTTCAAATTCCAAGAATAAAACAACCTATTCCGTTATTCATATTATTTCGTGCATTCGGGATTGTATCCGACAAAGATATTTGTCAAAAAATTTTATTACATGTAGAAAATCCTGATTGCGAGAATTATGTACAAATGTTAACGGCCTTGCACGCCTCTGCCGTAGATGCAAATGAGTGTAGGACAACCAAAGATGCGTTGCAATATATAACGTCAAATGTAATGTACAATACGATTTATACGGATAAAGACGCGTCTCATAAAAAGAAATCGGATTATACTGTAGAGGTTTTGAATACAGATTTATTTCCACATTGTAATACACTCCAACATAAAATATACTTTCTGGGATATATGACCAACAAACTACTTAGAACCAGTTTTGGTTGGGAACCCATTAGTGACCGTGATTCATACTTGAATAAACGAATTGATTTAGTTGGAATATTATTAAACAATTTATTTCGTAATTATTTTAATAAATTAGTCAAGGATATGCAAAAACAAATTGTTCGCGAAATTAATAACGGTTCTTGGAAATCAACCTTTGATTATAAATCCATTATAAATATGACGAATATTTATAAAATTGTAAAATCAACGACCATTGAAAATGGTATCAAACGGGCATTGTCTACTGGAGATTTTGGTATTAAACAAACGAACAGTAATAAGGTAGGTGTCGCTCAAGTGTTAAATCGTCTGACCTATATTGCTAGTCTTAGTCATTTGCGACGTGTAAATACACCGATTGATAAAAGTGGACGTTTGATTCCACCCAGAAAATTACACAATACTTCTTGGGGATATTTATGTCCGGCCGAAACACCCGAAGGTCATAGTGTTGGAGTTGTAAAAAATTTAAGTTACCTTACTCATATTACTATACCTTCCAACTCAGATGCGTTGAACGAATATATACTTCCGTTGGTCACGCCGTTTGAACTTTTAACCAAGGAAGATTGGAAGGGTGTAAAAGTATTCATCAATGGGAGATGGTTAGGAAACACCACGAATGCTATGGCACTTTATACGTCATTAAAGGAAAAAAAATACAAGGGTATTCTTAATATTTATACGTCCGTTGTATTTGATATACATCGAAAAGAAATACGAGTATGTAATGATGCAGGACGACTCATACGACCTCTTTTACTTGTAAAAGATAATAAAATACATGTTACCAAATTCATTATGGATGGACTTATGGATAAAACGATATGTTGGGATGATTTATTAACCAACATGACCTTAGAACAATCGGTCATAGAATACATTGACCCAGCAGAACAAAACGCTAGTTTGATTGCGATGAAACCAAAACAACTATTACAAGACGACGATTACAAAGTGTATAATTATACACATTGTGAAATCCATCCAAGTACCATTTTTGGCATCCTTGCTTCTTGTATTCCATTTCCTGAACATAATCAATCCCCGCGTAACACGTATCAATGTGCTATGGGTAAACAAGCCATGGGCGTCTATGTTACGAATTATGATAAACGTATGGATAAAACCGCCTATGTATTATCCTATCCAATGCGACCACTTGTAGATACCCGTATCATGAATTTGATTAAATTAAACCGTTTACCTTCGGGGTGTCAGGTCATCGTTGCGATTATCAGTCATACCGGATACAATCAAGAAGACTCTATATTGTTCAACGAAGGATCCATAAAACGTGGATTGTTTCAAACCACCATTTTCACAACTATCAAAGAAGAAGATAAAAAGGTTCAAGGAGATGAAGAAATTAGAGGCAAACATGATTCGTCTAAAACCAAAGGAATGAAATTTGCCAATTACGATAAAGTCAATGAACACGGGGTTATTCCAGACAATACACTTGTAATGAATAGAGATATTATCATATCTAAAATGTCTCCTATACGAGAAGCACGGAACGACCATACGAAACATATCAAATATGAGGATAGAAGTGTAATGTATAGGACCGCAGAAGAAAGTTATGTAGATAAAAGTGTTATTGATAGAAATGGGGATGGATACACGTTTTGTAAAGTTAGAATGCGTACCGTGAGACAACCTATCATTGGAGATAAATTTAGTTCTAGACACGGTCAAAAAGGAACCATTGGTAATATTATACCTGAGTGTGATATGCCATTTACATCCAAGGGTCTAGTACCAGACATTATTATTAACCCACATGCTATTCCTAGTCGTATGACCATTGCACAATTAAAAGAAACCCTTTTAGGAAAAGTACTATTAGAATTGGGATTGTTTGGAGATGGAACGAGTTTTGGGGATTTAGACGTGAAAGATATTTGTAAGCACTTACAAAAAGCAGGATACGAATCCAACGGAAATCAGCGAATGTACAATGGTCTTACAGGAGAATTATTCGAAACCAGTGTTTTCATTGGTCCTGCCTTTTATCAACGATTAAAACACATGGTAAAAGATAAAATGCATAGTCGTAGTTTTGGACCAAAAGTTACTTTAACCCGACAACCCGCCGAAGGACGACGACGAGACGGAGGTCATCGTTTTGGTGAAATGGAAAGGGATTGTATGTGTTCACATGGCGCAAGTAGTTTTACAAAAGACCGTATGATGTTTGCGTCAGATGCATTTGGTACGCACGTGTGTAGAAAATGTGGTACCATTGCTGCCTACAATGACAAGAAGCATATCCATTTATGCAAGCAATGTGATAATCGTACCGATTTTGCCTATATTGAACTTCCATATGCTTGTAAATTATTGTTCCAAGAATTAATCACTATGAATATTGCGCCACGCATTATGACAGTATAAATAATTATTACCTAATACTATAATATGGATAAAGAAACGCTTCGTAAGGCAACGGGTGGTGGAAGAAAAGGGATTCAACCTGCATTATTAGGAGGTGGCGCAAATTCAAATAGCGGAACTGGTATGATTGGTGGAAGTGAACGAAGTCAAGCACGTCTTACCTTGCGCGAAGCATGGGGACACTATGGGTTTTTAGTAAGGTTGAATATTCTGGATAATCCATACCGAAGCGGTTTAACCCCCTTTCGTCAAGCTATGAATGCCGGTGATATGAAACAAGCCTCTCCGAATTATAGCGGGGTTGGACCCGATAAACGCTTACCCCAAATCAATCAAGTCAATGGTATAGGACCTTCTAAATTATTTGCAAATGGGGGTAGTATTCAATCTGGGACTGCCGCTTATAGTGGTAACCCACATTACGTCTACGACTCGTCCGATTATATCCGTTATAAACGACTTAAATCGGTTTTAAATACTTATAACGACGAAAGTTTTGGAGGTTCTAACAATGGGTCCTATACATTTTTAATGAACGTTCGTAATTAATTTTCTAATTAGATATATATGATACAAAAAGTATTTGTAGAATATATTGGTACATTGTTTTTTCTTTATGTAATTATATCTACATCTGGGAACGCACTGGCATGTGGGACTGCGTTGACGATTGCCATATTAGTGGGTGGTGCAATCTCGGGCGGAAATTATAATCCAGCTGTAACCATTATGATGGCATTTGCTAAAAAGATGCCAATGACAGAAGTAGCTCCTTATATCATTGCACAAGTTGCGGGCGGTATTACAGCCTTTGAACTATGGAAAAGAATAAAAATGTAATATGGTGTTAGATAATATCTACGAATAACTTATATGCAAGAAGTATATAAGTTGTGTCATTTAAAGAATAATTATATTACAACCGTACTGGTATTTATAGGAAACGATAGGCAAAAGGTAGACCTCAACGAGTTATATCGTAAAGATCCTAACCATACATTCTTTACCGGTATATTTACCGAACAAGAACGCACGGATTATAAAGAGGCTGATATAAAATTTGTATATAGGCGTATACATTTAGACGATACTATAGAGACGATTAAAAAAAAATATATATTGTCTTATCCAGAAGTTAAATCTACCTACTATGGTTTATATTTATTTGCAAAAACCAAAAGTCAAATGTCTACTGTTTCTGTATATCGTTCTCTCGTACAAAACGTTCAATCTACCATTGAACGAAAACGTTTGATACAATTTTTATTAAATATAGATGATTTTGACGTACAATCCTTGACCTATAAAGAAGATTATGATTATGAAGATGTATTGTCCTTGGATTTCACATCAAGAGAAACATGGTTAACCACAACCCCGGTCGGACAGACCTTGCATGCCTCGGAAGGTACCTATCCATATACGTATAACCCTTTTAACGTCATTGAATTAGAGACCTTTTTAGTAGAACACGCAAACGAACTATTGACAACGACGAATCAAAGATTATTAATGCATACTGCAAATATATACAACCGTACCTTATATGTATGTCACGTAGAAGATGTCTTGGATTATGCAACTACCCATTCTATAGAAGCCACTCCCATGATTTCTATATACTATCCATATTTAAGGGATAAAGAGATATTGTCCCTAAAGTCGTACCAGTCCAACTTAGAACAAATGAGATTAGACACACAAACCATGATAGAGGACCGCGTATGGCTTCATAATATAGAGACGATTGATTTATTATCTCAAATTAGTTCTTCTTATTCAGGTGAAGATTTTATTATATACGCCGGTATTAAAAGTGGTACAATCATACTAAATCCAGATATTACATATAATCTACCGTTAGACGTTGTCTTTAAATTAATCCATTCCAATATAGAGGCTCCTTTGATAAAATTTAACCCTTCCCGTAAACAAGAAAATATATATCGTCTATATGCAAATAAAATTGCTACCGATGGTAGACGTATACCATATCTACCCAAAAGTACAATCTTTAAATTAATGAAACAAATGGCGGGAGAAAAACAAGTATCGGTCTTTATTCAATCCGGGGAAGATACATTGATATTAAGTTTTTTTGATACAGGACGACTTGAAATTACGGTGGATTTCAATCATGTAAAACCGTTGGATGAGATGAATACCATTATAGCGACACAATGTAATCCAATCATTGAAATGGTAAGCAATTATTTACAACAACGTGGTTATACCATGCGTATGTTTGAAGATGTGTATAAATCTTATGTCGGTATTGAAAAAGTCCAGTATAGGATTGAAACTACATTGACCAAAAAAATGCGATTAAAACCATTCATTTCATGTATATCCAGTGTATTTAATGTCATGGGTGAAGATGAACATGGTACAGTGCTTCGTTTAAAAAAAGTGGAACATTATAATGAAATGGATAGCAAAGAAGCTTACATTGTAGAATCCTTAAATGCGGGTGTAAGAGACGTTGAATTAATAAAAGGATTGATAGATAATTTCCAAATTAAAAATGAAGAAGAGGCCAGAAGATTACTGGTTGATTTTGTATCCGGACAACAAGTGGTTCAAGAAGCGTTTAAAAATAAACGGTTTAAAATAAAAAATAACCCTGGGTTTTTAACACGTATGAACGTTGAAAAATATACAACCCGTTTGATTACCAACGTAGACGGCATAAATCATATTGGATATTTAAACACTATACCAGAATACATCCAGGCCTTGATAATCATGTCGCAAGGAATACAATCTCCAGAATTAACCTCTTCTATAGATACTTTATGTAAAGAGAAACCATCTACAAGTGAATCTAGAACCGAAGATTTAATAGCGCCTGTAGAAGAACCCAACTTTGTGTCTGCTATTGTATTTAATCCAACCTATGACGCTTCGTCTGAATCAAACTCCAATGGTTTATTACAAATGTTATTAGGAGATAGTACGTCGGACGAAGAAGAAGACACTGGAGGTGTACATCCTCCTGAAACGGAGGATTTAATGAAAGATATCACTGGTATGAATTTATCCAATCCAAATCCATTTTCAGACCGGTTATCTAAACGTGACCCAAAATTATTTTTAACTTCGGTTGGTCCTGGATATTCCTCCTATTCACGCAGTTGTCCGTCCAGTAATCGTCGGCAACCCGTCATTTTAACCCAAGGTGAAAAAGATAGAATTGATAAAGAACATCCGGGGTCCTATGAACACGTTGTATCGTATCAGTCTTCTAAAGATACTCCAAAGTATTATTATATATGTCCAAGATATTGGAGTTTAAAAGACGGGGTAAGCCTGACTCAAACCGAGGTGGATAGTGGAAAATATGGAGAGGTTATACCTAAAAAGACAAAAGAAATTATTGGAAACAAACACATTTATGAATTTGATAGCAGTTACCATCGGAATGAAAAGGGAGAGTACGAAAATACCAACCCGGGGTTTATGAAACCTTCTAAACATCCAGATGGTAAATGTATGCCATGTTGTTTTAAAGGATGGGATGTTCCTGCACAAGTTAAACTACGACAAACCTGTGAAGGAGACGACCAACCTCCAGTAAAAGAAGTTAAAAAAAAACTTAAACTGAAAGCGATTGAACCAGACCTTGAAAAATTTGATGAATATGTAAAAGGTCCTGAAAAGTTTCCATTGGAAAATGGTAGAATTGGTTATTTACCCGTGAAGATACAACAATTTTTACACATTGATAATAAACAATGTCAAATCAGTCAAATCAATACAAATGTAAAACCGAATACACCTTGTATCGTTCGTTTAGGTGTTGAAAAAAGTGTAAATCAATCCTTTATTGCCGCAATTGCTTGTATTTATTCCGAGAGATTACCCAATACACCAGTTCCAACGATACTTCAAATGAAAGTCATTTTAATGGAGGCGTTGGACTTGGATGTATTCCTTACATTGCAAAATGGGAATTTAATCACTATATTCAACGATGATAAAGAAGTCAACCTTGATAATTATAAATATAGTTCCATTTATAAAAAAATAAATACACATATACCAGAAGAGTTATCTTTGTTAAAAAAAATAATATGTTCTTATGAAAATTTTAAACGTTATTTAAACGACCCTGACATTGAAATGGGGTACGAATATCTATGGGATTTAATATGTTTTAACAATGATAAATTATTTGAAAAAGGATTAAATATGGTAATTTTGGAGACAAAGGACGACGATTTAACCGGCAATGTGGGTGTGATTTGTCCAACGAATCACTATAGCATGTCTTTTTTTGACGTAAATAAAAAAACGATTATACTTATTAAACGTGAGAATATATATGAACCCATTGTCACCTATGAAGACAAAATTAAACAATATGTAATCCTTCGTAGATTTAGTATAAAATACAAAGGAATCTTACCAGAATTAAAAATATTTTTAGATACGATTAAAACCTCGTTACAAGATAAATGTACTCCTTTACCGAGCAGACCTCGCGTATATAAATTTAAAAGAAACATATTGTTCCATGAAATGGTACATATTCTAAAATTAAAAAAATATATTATTCATTTTCAGATATTGAACTATAATGGAAAGGTAATTGGACTGGATATATCAAAAGGTGATTTACGAGGAATGATACCGGTGTTTCCTTCCGCGATGGATTTGTCTATGAGTGATATTCAATGGATTGACCAATACAAAGGTTATTCTTATAAACATACTTTAAATCTATTGAATTCCGTGTATAAAGAAACCAAAGGACGCATACCAAGTACTCCAGTTATAAAGGTCATAGAGGATGATTTAATTGTTGGTATAATAACACAAACCAATCAATTTGTTCCAATTAATCCTCCGACCCAAGACGTGTATGGGAAAGATTTAGAAATTTTACGTGATATAGATTATTTAGATACAGATAAGATTGTATCGCAAGACAATACCATGGACGACGAACGGATACGATATATGCATCGTATTCAATTAGAAACCGGATTTTTTAATACGTTTAGAAATATGGTTCGCATGCAACTAGGTAGTCCAAACCATTATAAAATTAGAAATGAAATTGAAGGGATTGTGACGGATGAAGATAAATCCTATTACACGAAATTACGTGAAATAGAAACGAAATTACATTCCATGACCGATGAACTCGTTCAATTCATTGACATGGATGAAACCTTACTACAAGATGTGGATACAGTCATTCATTGTAATACATTATCTAAATCCAAGTGTTCTTCACAACCCTATTGTTTAAGCAAAGAAAATTCATGTGTTTTGTTGATACCAAAACAAAATTTAATTACAGATATTGACAATTCAATCATGTATTATGGACGCATGACCGATGAAATTGTAAGATACAGTCGTATTCGGTCTTTTTTATTTGAACCTACCGTTTTTTTGAATTTTTCAGAGGTCAAATACAATTTGAGAGAAGATGAAGTTATATTGGTACAATCTTTACTCACACAAGAATATTTTGATGATTTAATCCCACGCATTCATAATCCATATATACAAATGACTACGTATGACACTACGGAACCACTTCACAGTGAAAGGTACAGTAATGTTATTATGCCAACGGTTAAATCCAATCTCGTAACGTGTCCTCCCCCAAAATTAAGGACCATGTCAAGTAAATGGAAAAGTAAATTTCCAACTGAAAGTATGGAATTAAAATTTTCAAACGATTCCAATCTATGTAGTTTTGATATAATGTTGACTATACTACAAGATTATGATAAGGAGGTTATATTAACTGTATCGGATTTACGAAATGTTCTTGCCGATGAATATTCTATCTTATTTGAAAAGTATTCAAAATCCCTATTGAGTATTATGAGGGCACAGGGTAAATCCTTAATGGCACATCAATTGAATATTGGAAGAGTCGCCATAACGGACTTGGTTGTAAGCGAACATTACTTTATTACCCCATTGGATATATGGGTGATTTCAAGACGTTTTCTTCTTCCAATCGTACTTTATACGTCCACAATGTTTATTGAAAATAAAAAAAATATACTTTTGTATAATGTATCCAAAACGAATCATTATTATTTTATTAAAGTACCTGCGATGAAACAAGGATATAGTCTAGGACATAAATTATTAGTGTATAAATCAAAATCACTTATAAATGTAGCCTCCTTACCAGACCTTTTGCAAGAGATAACTTTACAGAACACTTCGGAAGATTTACTCGTACATTATTTAGAACATTATAAACCTAAACGAAAGACTATCTTGGTGATAGATCGTCCATAAATTACATTTAAAACTCCATTGTATACTTGGCATCCATTCCGCCCATATCGCTTGGCTTCATATGATGGGCATTCGTATGGATCGTAATCGTATCGGTTGAACACGGGTCATTCGTTTGTCCTAATCCTGTAAAGGCGGCACGAATTTCATCTTCTGGATTGGAATGCGTTTGTTTTTCCGCTTGAAGTTGTGTCATGGCACCTAAATCCATTACGCATTCAAACGAACTGGTCCCGAAGAAACCTTCCTGTCCGCACATTACATTGGCTGAAATGCCACGCATAATATCTAACTCGCCATGTCTTGCCGCTTTTAAAAACATTTCAGGTGTTTCTTCAAACGATGCCTTTGCAATTGGACCAATGTTATCATTGTTAATCCCATGACGAAACATGGAAACCATATTGTCGTTACATGTCATTCTATCGCATAGCACACTCAAATGATGGTAATTGATATAGGTATTATCAAATTCAATTACTTCTGAAATTTCATTATATATCGCAAGTCTAGCTGCTTCAATCCCTAATACAGTATATATTTCTTGAATATCATTCGTATACGTTCGTTTGTTATCAATATAGTCCAGTGCCAACAAATCTATTAAGTTTGTGCCAACCGTATCTAGAACCCATGTTTCTTTGCGTTCATATTTCCCATCTTCATAGACTAAACTATCTGTAATTTTTCTTGGAATGACTTTAACAATATTTTTTACGCCACGTAAAACCATATGATCCAATAGTTGTTCTTGAAAATTTTTCAACATGTATATTTCATCTTGCTGGTCCAAGGTAGCCGTCATTTTCACTTTCTTTTTCAAAATATGATTTAATCGTATGCGAAAGATTAGATTGTCGTCGTTGTAATCGCTAAATATACACGAAACTTCGTCGTTGTAAGAATTTTTGATTGCGAAATGGATATCGTCCATGGTTAAGTTTTTATCTAGCATGGTTTCTTTATCTAATACGATACGAATGACCCATTTTGATTTATGCATGGACGATTCTTCTTCCTGTCCTATACACTCTTTTAAAATTTCTTCAAATGCATTGAATTGTTTCATAACTACATCGTCGGAAGAAAGAAGCGGTTGTTCATCGTCTGGGTCAAAACAAATGGATATGGAATTTACCACTTCACGTAGTTTTGTATGTTCAATCCGATGTATAATACGCTGGGCGTTGCTTTGGTCGGTTTCTTCCTTTGGAAGTAAATGAATAGTACATGAAGGATTTTTTGGATGTTTAGACAACGATAAAATTTCTTCTATTCTTGGAACCCCTCGTGTAACATTTGACTTGGACGCTACACCTGCAAAATGAAACGTATTCAATGTCATTTGAGTAGTCGGTTCACCAATACTTTGTGCTGCAATAATCCCAACCATTTCACCCGGTGCAATAATCGCCTGTTTAAATGATAAAATAATTTGTTCCATCAAAACCACTAATGCTTTACGGTTGAACCGTTTTACCATGAGTAGAATTTTGGGTGATAAATTATAATAAAAGGCAAGTTTGAATAGTTCAGTTGGTTGTACATATTTAAATTGTAAGAGACGTTGATAAGTTTCATCTAATAGTTGAAACGTTTCTAACGGTGTAATATCTACCATGGAATATGCATTCAGATAGTGTTGTCCTTGAACGTTATTTATAATGGGTTGAAACGCCACCGGCATATTTATACCATCTTCGTCACGTCCATTGAATACATTATTCAAGACAATTTTACGCATTTGAACGACGGAATCAATGAGTTGCTTACATCTTTGATTCAATTCTTTTTGTTGTTGTTTATATCTTGTAAGTGTATCTTTGGTATAAGAGGTTGTGTATAGTTTTGAACCAAGGTCATCCCCTGGCATTTGATAGTGCGTGTAAATATCTTCTAATGACATTTTAACAATGGGTAATTTTTGATTTTCTACTTTCACTGTGTCAAAACCGTCTTCCCCATATGAGAATTGAATGATTTTTTGTTTATTGTTTCGTACCGTCATGTCGTATTCTACTTTTAAATCTTCAAGACCCTTGACAAGCCTACGTTGAATATAACCAGTTTGACTTGTCTTTACCGCGGTATCAATCAAACCAATTCTACCACCCATTGCATGAAAGAATAATTCTTGTGGAGTAAGACCCGATATAAAGGAATGCTCTACGAATCCCCGGGCATGGGGAGAATCGTCGTATTTATTGTAATGTGGCAGTGTTCTGTCTTCAAACCCATAGGGGACACGTTTTCCATCCACTTGTTGTTGACCCAAACAAGATATCATTTGTGATATATTAATTTCAGACCCTTTTGAACCAGCTTTAACCATGATGACAAAACGGTTGTCTTGTTGCAAACTTTGAAGACCAATACGTCCCGATTGACTCAATGCTTGACCTAGAATATCATTCACCTGTGTCTCAAATTCCGTTTGATTATCTTTACCGCTTTTATTTTCAAATATACCCAAATGAGTTTGGTCTATCAAGGCACGTACTTCATTCTTTTTACTTGTAATCACATCTATAATTTGTTGATTGGTGATATCGTTGGCAATTAAATCGCTTATACCAACACTATAGGCACTGGATTTCATATATTCCGTTATAATATTTTGCAAATCATCAATGAATTTGGAGGCACGCATATTTCCAAAATCATTACATATTCTATGCAATATACCCTTTGTCCCAGCTCCTAAAACACTTTTGTCCATTTGCCCACGAAGGTAACGTCCATTCTCAATATGTAACACATGATTGGACGTTTTGGAGTCTTCCGTGTCTTTAAACTGTTTTGTTTTATATTTCAAGGACAAGGGTGGCAAGATTTGTGAAAGGATGTCAAAATTACTAACGTCCATGTCTGGTATCAATGAAATATCCACGGTATTACACGACATTAATAAATTCATGGCATCCCGAACTGTAAATCGTATATTTTCACGTGTAAATAGGTAGGACCCTAACAACGAGTCTTGAAATATTCCAACGATCGTTTGATTGTTGGCCGGAGAAATAATTTGCCATGGTACCGCCGCTAAATTCACCAATTCGCTTATGGACTCAATGTCTTGAGGCATGTGCATATTCATTTCATCCCCATCAAAATCGGCATTGTAAGGTTTCGTATCGGCTACATTCATTCGGAAAGTATCCCCGACTTGCATAATTTTAGCAATATGACACATCATAGACATTCTATGCAAGGTAGGTTGACGATTGAATAAAACAGCGTCTCCATCTAACATGTGACGATGTACACAATCTCCGTTCACCAACTGTATAGAGTTACGGTCCATGTTTTCTAAATAAATATTTTCACCATTCTTGCGAACAAGTATTTTAGCTCCTGGATATACATTTGGTCCATTCTGCACCAAAGTGGTCAAATACGACTTATTTCGTTTGTTTACCTTGACCGGATAAGTTAAATTCATTGCGATTTTTTTGGGAACCCCTAACTCACGAATAGATAAGTTTGGGTCTGGTGTAATGACCGAACGCGAGGAATAATCTACACGCTTACCCATAAGATTTCCTCTTACCCGTCCATGTTTTCCATTGATACGGTCTTTGATGGACTTTAACGGACGTCCTGACCTTTGAGCAAAGGCGGCTACACCTTGTATGTTATTGTCTACCAAGGTTGAAATATAATACTGTAACAATGTAGTCCAATCTTGTATTACATTTCCAGAAGCATTGCTTTGCATTTTTTCTTGTAAGGTTTTATTTGTTTTTATAATACTCACCATGATATGGCTTAAATCATCTTCGCTTCGTTGCTGTGCATCGTGTTTTACGGACGGACGTGTTGCCGGTGGCGGTACGGCCAATACTTGACAAATCATCCATTCGGGACGAGACCAAATTGGATTAAATCCAAGAAACGTTACATCTTCATCAGTGATTCTTCTTAATATTTTTAAACATATCTCCGCCGTTAATACCAGTTTCATTTCTTCTTTGTTATCTTCATCTAATCCTTTGATATTCGTCCATTCGGCAATCAACGTTGCAAATCCTTCTTTACGTATACGTTTGGGTTGTTTACATCCACAACCATCTGAGGTAGATTCACCACATCGTTCCGCCTTACTTGCCACTTCAAATACATAATCCCATCTTGCGTCAGCAGACATTGTCAGTGCGGATTTATAGGTTTCTTTAGACACAAGCAGTTTACTACATTTGAAACATACACATCGTAATATTTTGGTGACAACCGATAAATATTGAAGGTAAAATAAAGGTCTTGCTAATTCAATATGTCCAAAATATCCAGGGGTTTGCATATAATCCAACCCATCCGTAGGACAAATCATACCTGGTTCTAAAATACCCATCCTTGGATCAAATAATCCTCCTATAACTGGTTTATTATTGATATAAGTATCACGGCTTGTAATTTCAGCAACGGAACCATTACGAATTTCATCTGGAGATAAGATTGAAAATTGTATTCCAATGATTTTGGATGCCTTTTTGGTTGGAATCGTTCCGTTTGTACGCTGGGTCATCTTATTATAATCTACACATATTATTTAGATGGTTTATTCAATTTTATCAATTAATCGTTAGACCACGCAATAGCATACGTTTAAACATCAGGGAAATGAAACCTGCAACTTGGCATTACATTGACATCTTCATTATATACGCCAATACATAATACGGTTGATAATAGTCCGTATGTCCATTCCACGATGCCCCCGCCGACGAAACCATGGGTGTGGTTAGGAACTGAAAAATCGTATGATTCTCTATATTCTGATTATCCTCGGATTCAGTTGTTGTCGGACCATACGCGTGTTTTTGTTGTGTGTTCATACCGCCTATTACCAATTTGAATAGTAGAGTTGTCATTGGTTGTCCCGGCTTCACCGCCAGCTTGACGGTACCTTGATAATCGTATACCGATACCCCCCTACTTGATTTTGATATACCATTTTGTCACGATTCGTACCATACGCTTTATTACGTGAGTCAAACGTAATGAATAATCCTTGTATTTTATCGGTATATCAGCACGTTTACGATACATATAGGTCAACGGTATATATATTACACTTATATATTAAAATTATTTACAATGATCTCACTTTTAGATTGCTTATTTTTAGATGTTTTAAGTTTTAATTTACTTCCAGTTCTCTCCAATAAACATTCATCATTATCAATGTGTAATTCAGGCAATGACCGTATAAGTGGTTTTTCAACCATCAGCAACAAACGTTCACACTTTAAAAGTTGTCTATATTCTTGAATATTTAGTGTTCCGTAAAATTTATCAAGAATATAATGAGGTTTTGGAGCTGGTTTTATATTTCGGTCGTAATTATATATTTTAGAATATAAATGGTTTAAATGTGAATATCGTTCAAATTTTACAGATGAATCAATATCCGATTGGTCGAATAAATATCCAGTAGCACATTCTGGACTACAAAAACAACCATACACATGATATGCGTTATCTATGATATATTTAGGTATATAAATGGAAGGATTATCGTAGTCACATGTGCACCAAAAACAAGCAGACCTCTTGTCCGGAATATTATTGGTATGTAGATTTTGCGCCAATATTTTTAATCTTGCATTCAAAGATACTGTATCATTCTCTTTTGTAATAGGGTCTTCATGACGTATGTTTGTATATTCAAAATCTTTTACTAACCCAAATTTATCGTCTTTATTGAATGGATGTGGGTCTACGGATTCACCGTTTGTTATATTATTTTGTATTGACCCGTTAAATTCATGATTTTTAATATCACATAATTTACATTTTAGATGAAGAATAATATTTGGTTCTGACTGTATCGTATCTTCTAATGGAGTATGCATAATAATTTCTCCACCCTTGGGTTTTCTTCCTCGTTTCTTTGGTTGTTTTTGGGAAGCGTCGCGTATTGGGACTACTCGTTCAGACATAATATAGATATAGGTGGTTCAATTTAAATATATTTAATTAATGTTTAATTCGGAGTATCCGTTCGCAAGAATAATGTACCTGTATTTTTTGGTAAAAACATATATAACAATAGCATTGCAAGTATAAAGAATACGTAATTACCATATACCTCTAAACCTATTCCAAAAAAAGAAAAGATGGCCGAAGATACATATACTATGCATATAGAGAATACAATTATATATAACAGTTGACGGATACTCATATGTTAAGTCTATACTTTTTTATTGCATTTTAATATCATTTACGTTATAAAACCCAGTGTCTGTATTTTTTGTAATATGATTTGTATCATAATAAGCATATTCCGTTACAATTTGTTGTTCAAATTGTTTAATTACATATTGCGGTTCTAAGGTACGATTGTATTTTAGGTCACTATCATATATAGTCACTTGAGGTTGAATGACTGAATTGTAGTCCTTCGTCCATTTACCATTTGTATCACGCAATTTAAGTGTATCTTTTATAAAGTTACGTTTAGATGCTAATAATTTAGATTCGTATGAATCGTCTTCTGGGTCGGTCTTTAAATTTAATAATACCTTTGTATTTCCCAAAAATAAGGCATACTTTACAATTCCGCCTTTTGTATATACCGGAGTATCTCCTATTGTAATTTCAATACCGTTTATCACAAGTGGTTTACCACTCACAGTTACTGCAGCATATCTCAACGACCTACGGTAACTTCCAAAATAATAATATGGTCCAAGGGATGCATAGGTATCTTCACGACGCATACCCATTCCAGCAATAAGACTAACCTTTTTATAATAATCCCCCCTGTAAGCGGTGGTGGGGGTTTCAAATATGGCATCGTTTTCATTGACTACGCGTATAAATTTAGGATGGATTGTAAAAAAACGTGTTACTTGTTCTAATACACCAATGTTAAAATATTGTTTTAGATTCACAATATCATCTACCGTTAACCAATACGATTGGTCATGTTTAGTAATTTGGGTTACCTCTTGACGGGTACTATCGTTTTTATAAAATAAATATTGTAGGTTCTCATATTCATATAATCCGCAATAGGTTTCGTGTTCAACCGTTGGTACATGTTTATGGGTTAGTTTAAACGTTTCAAACTCAAGTAACCCTTTGTTAATATTTAGTTTAAATCGTAAATAAGGTAATACGCCGTTTTCAATCAATTGATAATGTATTCTAACACAAGTATGAATACGTATAGAACTTGTTCTTAAATCCAAGTCTTCGTCTCCTAACATACGACATTCTATAGATTCCATATGGTTCAAACTCATTATGTTTAAATTATCCGTTCCAGCAACATCTGTGAAATCAAAGTCACAAGGCGTATCTATCCGTGTAGGAGAACCAGAAAGCATAGTATTAGTATATATTCTAAATTAGGTCGTTTGATGTATATCTTTCAACCTAATTTTATCGGTTGTCTTGACCTCTCTCGTTTCTAATATAAAGTTGGTTAATTCTTGTGCGGTTTCATTATTCGTATCTTTAAAATAGTTTGTAATGGATGTCATTAAATGGGTTTTACTGATTGGGATACGGACCTTGTTTTTAGTATATATAATTTTTCCATTGGTCGTATCAAAACAATCAATCTCATTGGTTTTCATGGTCTCAATCAATACCTTTGTAAGTTTTTTTTTACTTTCACGACGTTGTTTTAATTCCTTCTGTAATACTTTAATTTCTTGTTCTATTTGCATCCATTCTTTGACTGTATGTACTAATTGTTCTTTTGTATTCATATCATATTATTCAAGACATGTTTATATCTATTTTACATTACAATTTAGAGTTAATGACATAAATACTTATATACATTTTTATTTTTGTAATAAGGCATATAAAATTATTTTATATATATATATATATATGCCTTATTATAAAGATATAAATGTGTTATTTATACATATACCTAAAACAGGTGGAACTGTAATTGAAAACAACATTGAAAAACATACACCGCAAAAATTATTTAGCGGTAAAACTAATAATTTATTAGATTTTCCATATAATAAAAAATCTCTTCAACATCAATTTTATACAACTATTTATAATTTTAGAGATAAGTTAAATGTAAATTTTGATAATATTAAAATTTTTTCTGTTGTTAGAGATCCTTATGATAGAATTATAAGTGATTTATTTCATTATAAACTAATCAAAAAAGATTTTACTGCTAAACAAGTATATGATATAATTAAAAATAATTATATATATAGAGATGATTTAGATAATCATAATGAACCTCAATATAAATTTATTGTAGATGAAAACTCTAATTTAATTAAAAATATTAAAATATTTAAGACTGAAACATTAAATGAGTCAAATGATGAGTTAAATAAATTTATAGGATTTGATATAAATATTAAAAATACAAAAGTCAATGATTATAGTAATTATTTAAACACAGATTCTATATTTCTAATAAATACTTTTTACAAAAAAGATTTTGAATTATTTAATTATAACTTAAAATCGGAGTTTTAATGTTTCAACCATTGGTACATGTGTATGGGTGATTTAAACGTTTCAAAATAAATTGTATCATCCTATCAAATCATGATTTGTTGCGTAGGTTAGTATACTTCCGTTTACAATTGGAATTTAAAATTTCTTGTTCTATTTGCATCCATTCTTTGACTGTATGTACTAATTGTTCTTTTGTATTCATATCATATTATTCAAGACATGTTTATATCTATTTTACATTACAATTTAAAGTTAATGACATAAATACTTATATTATGCAATTAATCGTATTATTAACACATCACTTTAATGATATTTTTTTAAATACTTTATTAAAATTGAATCATTCTGTAAATACGGATTATAAAATTATAGTGTTATTCGACAACAAAATGAATTATGATAAAAATATTGAAGAGATATTAATAAATATCAAAATTATAAGGGTGGATTTAATAAAAACGACTTATGATAGATTAGGACATTCCATGTATATTCATTATTTTAGAAATAATTACAATGAAATTAAAACCTATGACTATATATGGATTATTGAAAACGACGTTTATTATCCAAATAGTTTGATTGAATTTATTAATATGCATAACCTTTATAACTATGATTTGATGGTTCCTGAATATGGTGTAAGAAAATCCAATTGGTATTGGACAAAAACACTAAAAGGGTTTTCTAAAATATATAATATTGGGGTATTGGCAGTTATCATGCGTTTTTCACCTATTATGTTGTCCATATTAATGGATACTATAGATAAAACGTATTTTGGATATTTGGAAACAGTATTACCACACATATGTATAGAACACGATTTAACTATACAACAATTCTTACCTGAAACGCTTGGAATATTAACAACAGATGCGAACAATCCATATATGACTTTAATAAAACAAAATATAAAAGAAGGTACCAAAACATATATTCAAAATAAATTGTATCATCCTATCAAATCATGATTTGTTGCGTAGGTTAGTATACTTCCGTTTACAATTGGAATTTAAAATATCTTCCTATAAAATGAAAATAGCAATACATACCGTTTTTATTCTAAAGGAAAATATTTTATTTTTAGAGGAATGGATTTATTATCATATTTTACTTGGATTTAATAAATTTTATTTATACGATAACTCAAAGGTGAATAAAGTCACTGGTTTTGATATGGCCAATACAAACATTATAGTACATAAAGTAAATAAATATGGGATTCATTATGATCAAATCGTTAATATGACGGATACACAGATGAATCAATACGTCCGAACACTTTGTGAAAAATATAAATGTATTGAAATTATAGAATGGTCTCCAACGGACAAGGAAGGAAATATATTATATAATCAGACCGAAGCGCATAATCATTGTTTGAAAATATTAAAAAGAGATAAAATTGATTGGTGTGCAAATATAGATATGGATGAATATATTGTAATCAAAGATTTTGATAATATTGAAAAATATATATCATCCTTACTATTAAACATAAAAAATATAAACTTGGGTCAAAAAAGGTTTGATACTAGATTTAATCATCTAGATAAATTAGTTACTGATATAACAGATTCTGAAATTCAACTTGTGGATAGGAAACATAGTAATAAAAATATTTATAATGTTGAAAATACAATTGTGGCGAATATTCATTCAATAAAAACATTGAATCTTAATAGTGAATATAGAGCATCCACAGAAGAAATTTGGTTTAATCACTATAAATTGAATAATAATAATTATAATCATGTAAATAACATAGATGTAAATATTAAAACTAAACTTAATAAAGATTCATTTATAACACTTAATAACAGAAGGATTGAATGATAGATTTTCCGTACTCCCCTTCAAAACCGCAAGTAAATATGCATGTAGAATCGTTTCCGAAAAAGATGTAAAATGTATACCTTTTTTATGAAAATCATAGACCTACTGGTCTTCCGTGATGGTGTCCAAAAGTCACCGAAAAGTTATGGGATGATTTTTAAAAATGGGGCACACAGCACTGCACACGAATAATAGGAGTCTGAGTTTGGGCAATAATAACTACCAATATTTTTTATATTATTTTTATCTGTATGAAAACCATAACACGAATTCAATGAATTTACATAATAATTAAGAGGTCTTTCATTTAAACTATACTTATCATTAACCTTTCTTGATATATAATCTTCATAATAATGACGTCTGTTTGTTTTAATTGGCATTTCCACTTTATTGATATATGAACCACGAACATACCAAAAATTATACCATATCCAACCAATACCACCACTACAATAACCGATTTTATCTATTATTGGAAATATTGTAAAAATCTCTTTTATTAATTCAATATCCTTTAATATAATATTATAATGAACATTTTTATTACTTTCATATGATGTATGGTGTGTAACGCCTTTTGAATGAAAATATAATAAAATATCATTTTTGTTATTATGTATTTGACCTAATTCCCATATTTTTTTAATACCTCTATATTCAAATTCATTTTCATAATAACATTCAATTATAATGTTTGGACATATATTCAATATTTTTGTTATAAACTCGGTCTCTTTTGATTTTTCAACGGTTGATATTACATATATGGTTGCATTCATATATTTAACTAAATTAATTTGGTTAAATGCCCAACTAAACCAATTTTCATTACAAATGCAATTAATATAATAAACTATATGTATATTATAATGTGATGTTTCATTCTTCAAACATACTTCTACATTATCATTCACAAAATGTTCATATTTATGTTTTATTAATTTCATATACTATAACATTATATTCATTTGACGAATTAGAATTAAACCTATATGGATGTCTAGAACCTACAAACGCAATGTCATACTATAACCTTATACAAGTTTAAGGTAATGGTTCTATGTAAAAAAATATCAGAGAATGAGGTTGTCTATACATATAGGTCTTGATTTATACACCATATCACAAAACATAAACGGTTTTCTTTATTATCTATAAATAATTGCCAATTATTTATATCTTTATATTTTTCTTTATTATCTACGATGTAAGGATTGTTTTTAATGCTTGCATTTACAACGTCTGTAATATGTTTTTTATAGGACTGTTTTGAATTTGGTTGGGAGATTTGAGAGCAAACCACGGATGGATGTGTTATAAAATTAAATAATTTTATGTGTGATTTATTTAGTAAACACCTTACAAATTCAAGTTTTAATTTTCTTTTACTGGTTGTAAATATTACATCGGTTGCATTTAATCCATCTATAACAACCGGAATACGTTTATTCGTGTTGGATACTTCACGTATAGGGTCTAAATGTTCAATATGGTTTGGATGTACAAACGGTTTGGAGTTGATTGTGCTATATTTTATGTTTCCAAACGGATTTTTATAGAATTCTTTATATTCTTTTATAGCATTTATGGATGTTCTATGAGGTCCAGTTTTATGTCCTTGTAAGATGGCATCTTTCCAATAACCACTCATTCTACCAGGAAATCCTTGAACTTGGACGTTTGTGTCGTATTTTTTTACATATTGTTCATGTGTAGCGCCAATTTTCATTTTCCATTCATTCGGAATTAAATTAGCACGACGATAAAATCCTTTTACTGCTATAACTAAATGGTTTGAAATATTATTAAATATATCTGACAATTCTTCAGAACTTATTCGGTCATCCGTGTTGTGGTTTTTAAAATCTATATTATTTCTTATACAAGCATCCATGATGAAATCTATATTTTTTTTATTACTTCTAATAAGATGAACCCTATAATCTAAACCATAATTTTGTAAAATATCTTCTTGAACCCATTTTTCAGCAGATTCATTATCATTAATTGTATAATATTCTTGAATAATATCAAGTTCTAAAAACTCTTCGTGTCCTATATACATATCCGGTATAGTCATATAGTGTGTATAATGTTTATCCCCCCATTTGAATAATTCTCGTAATTCATTTATCATTGTAGCAGAAACAAATACAAAACGAATATTATTCTCGTCCATATATTTCAGATTTAGAATACAACTTTCCTTTAATATTAAATGTAATTTTTGATATTCTTTATCACCGCTATCAATCTCATCAATTATGATTAAAGCGTTTTTAATATTTGCTAATTGTAATCTTTGTAATTGACCATGATGATGTACGTTTTCTTTGAAACATGTAGGTATTTTATCTTTCATATCATCCTCCCAAGATTTATTACTCATTCCAGTAATAAAGAATACTTGTTGTCTATGTAAAACAAATGAATCGTCTGGGTGTGTTGTCATTCTAACGGCAAGTTCAATCATGAGACCGTCCATACCTACTTTTGTCTTTTTTACAACACTAATCACTCGTATCGGTTTAGTGTAAAATGTATTTACGATTGTGTATGCATCTTCTTTTTGATTTGGATATATATATTCGCTACTTGCTTTTACATCGCCTGTGATAAATGATTCTTGATTTCGTTTGGTGGCACTGTTATAATCATCCAGTACAATTCCTCTACTGCACGCAAGTCTACTTTGTTCCATCGTTTTATAGAAAAAAAACGTTCCATAATTTATTTCAATTTTGCGTATTATATATCTAGCGTAAAATTTCCAAATATATAATCATGCCTATTGTATGACTAACTTTATATCCAATGAAAACAAACGAATGTTATGGAACATTATGATTGAAACGGATTTATTTGCAGGGTTAAATGATAAGAAATATACACAAGTCGTTCATTTATTTGAAGAGGTAATGACTAAGATGAATAATGAAGACGAGAAACCGTTAAACATTAAAAACAAAATGGTATTATCTGAAATGACAAGTAAATTACGTTTGATAAAAAAATCAAAAGATATCCTTTCCTATGATTTAAATCCTCAGTATAGTTCAGATTACCGATTACTTACAAGTAAAAAACCAGAGGTGATTGATTTTACCGATGATATCCATGAAAATGTCGTGGTAGAAGACGATTTAAAACGTCTCATAGAATCACGCGAACAAATTATAAAAGAAGTTACTCAAGAGAATGGAAAAGAGATAAATTTATTAGAGTTTTTAAGTAAAAATATACAAACTAAGAATGAAATGTTTAAAGATATAAAAATAACATGTCAAGAATTAAGCGATGGATTTAAAAAACTAAATATATTATTAGAAAAAATGGAGTCTGTTATAAACGTTTAAATTCGTATCCAACCAAAGTTTTAATCAATTGTCCAATTTGAATGGGCTGACCTAACATGTAACTTTCCCATTCGTATATATCGCCGGTTTCTTTCACTATAGCATATTTAATACCTTGTATGATAACTTCATCTGCTTTGATAGTTCGGGTTTGTCTGTTTTGTTCCGCTACAGCATCGGTATCTTCGGTTGTATACGAACCAGACGATGCAAATTTATTAGGGTCAATGGTTCCAAATGAAAAACATTTTAATGACTCAGACCCAATCTTTGTATGTATCGCACAATCAATGGAGGCCTCTTTTACAGAAGTTAATATTTTATCCGTTAATTCTTCTTTTATATTTGCAATTTCCCATAAAGCTTGGTCACTTGTAAAGGGTGTAATTCCGTCTCGCTTGCTGGTATCTTTTAATCGCAATTCAATCGTAGAATCACTGGATAATTGTTTTTCTGAAAATTTCATTAGATACAAAAATACATCTACGGTTCTCAGTTCTTCGGGCAAGTCTTGGTGACTGCATATACGTCTTGCTCTACCAACCACCTGTTCTATACGAACCGGATGCCAATAGGGTTCCGTAATGTGTACATATCTTGTATTCTTCAAATTGATACCTTCTGCACCAGAAGCAGTAATCATAAATACTTTTATAACTTCACCATAAATATTATTTTTTGAAATGGTTAATACGTCTGATTGTAATGCTGGCGGAATATATTTCCAATCTCCGTTAAATACATTACGAACAATTTCTTTGTATTCGGGTGTTTCCGTTCCTGTATAGAGTACAAACATTGGTTTGGTTCGTTCGTTTACAGGAACGTCTAATCTCCAACCATCCGAGGTTGAATGTATTTTAAACTCTGTAAAACCATTTGCTTCAAGGACTAATTTAAACACACCTATACCTTCCAATGTTCTAAATTGACTATATACTAAATGAAGACCAACGTGTTCGGTACTTGTAATGTTATCTAACATTACACCAAATTTAGGGCTATATATTTCTAAGGCATCTCTCGTGAGAAACTCATTTTTCCGAACCGATAATGTATCCAAAGACTGTTTTATACGTAAATCGTAGGATGTTATGGGTTGTACGGTTTCTAGAAGTTCATCTGCCTCATGTTTACCATCAATGTTATCTACTTGTACATCACTATCTAAAATGTCTTCGTCCAAAGTATCCATCGCGGGTTCTGTACCAACCTTGGGGTCTGGCATTGGTCTCAAAATATAAGGTTTTGGAAACACAAAATTACAAAATGCTCTAGAAAAGATACGATACGTGGATACAGATTCATCCAATACATTGTTCTTTTGGGACCCTTTTTTTCGTTTTCGGGAATTATTTAACTCTAGTTTTCTCTCATTTACACGGGCTTCTTCGTATTGTCCAAATTGAAAATCACTCATTTCCACATCCACTATAAAAAAATTAGACCCTTTTGTATATCTTGGCATTAAATTTTCTTGCACGCTTCTAAAATAAGAACTTGACCCAAGAATGCGTCGTTTAAACAGATTTGCATTTATAAGATTGTTTTCATGGTCAATGAATAAATCTTTAAACTCATCTAACTGATCGGGTAAAACTTTATGCATATCTACTTGAACGTTCCGAACTTTAATTTGTATGGTTTGTAATAGACGCGTAATATGACCAATGAAATCTTCATCCGTGATATCACCTCTATCTGTTAATCGGACACCTTCATACACACTTTTAGAGGTTTTGTTAACAAACCCAAATGGATTTCGTGTAACCGATAAGGTTGTATTACTTGAATTATACTCTATATAATCTACAACATTACCACCTAATACAGTGCTTTTAAACAATTCCTCAAATGTGGATTTTGCAATTTTATTTTGAGATTGAAAGGTCAATGATATTTTCCATGTTTTGATATATCCTTGAAGTATATTAAACGTTATACCTATTTCATTCGGATAATTAATAATAGGAGTTCCTGATAATAATATAATTTTAGCATTACTTGCTGACATTAATAAATGATACAAATGTTTGGATACACTATCTTCAATCTTTTTTGACAATTTATTTACAATACGACTAACTAAATTATGTGCTTCATCAATAATCACCACCGTATTATCAAATGGATTATGAGGTCCATTCTCTCCATGTATCAAGGCATTTAAATGTCTTCTTCGCATACCATTATAGGATATGAATTGATATTTATAACGTATCATTTCATCTAATTGTAAATCCAAGGATTCTTTTTCAGAACGATTTAAGGTTTCATAATTAGAAGGATTCTTTATGTTTACAAACCAAGCCCCGTTGTTTTTTTGTATATAAGATAAACTTAAGTTTAAAGTTACAGATAATGTTTGTATATTTTCATCCGTTGCCGGTATGAATTCCCAATATTGATTTTTCTTATACATGGGGTCTCCACATTTTTTTAATTGTTCATAATAATTACGTCTTAAGGAAGCAGGAGTCATTACGATAATTTTTTTATGGTCTTTCATACCTTCTGCGATTGCAATGGATGTACATGTTTTACCTGAACCTAATCCATGGTATAATAGTAAACCACGATAGGGTGTATAAAGATTAATATAATCCCTAACAATTTTTTGATGTGTCATCAAGGATAAGTTATCCGTATCCGATATGGTTTCACAAGTGGATTTATCTGTTTTTTTTAATTCTTCCTTATAAGGTGTAAAAATAGAATTTATAAAATTTATAAAAATTTCACGATTGGACATATAATACGAAGACGCTTTTATGAGTACGGTTTGTTTTGATTTCTGGATACGTTGTTCAACCGGTATGCCTCTGATGTCTACAAGACCTGTAGGTAATACACGCGTTTCTTTTAATGCAGATTTTCTTTTACGAATAATAATCAGTTTCTCTTCAGGTTTCTCTTCAGGTTTCTCTTCAGGTTTCTCTTCAGGTTTCTCTTCAGGTTTCTCTTCAGGTTTCTCTTCAATAAGTAATTTTATTTTTTTTGGTTTCTTTTTTAGTTCGGAGGGTGTTTCTATCGTAGAAGATTCTTCTATAACCGGTTTTAATTTTAATTTTTTTGTTTTTGATTTTTTAATCTTTTCTGGAACTGTTTCTTCTGGAACTGTTTCTTCTAGAACTGTTTCTTCTGGAACTGTTTCTTCTAGAACTGTTTCTTCTGGAACTTGTGTATCCATAAAAAATGAATCCCGATAAGAAGTATTCTCTTGTCGTTTATCTAAAATTACGGTTTGTATAGGTATATCTTGTTTTAACGATGGACGAATGAATACTTCTTGTTGTTTTTGAGGTAGTGGAGTATGTTTAACTTGTAATTTAGCTAAAATAGAACTGGACATAATGAATTAGTATATTCCTATATTTTATTTATACTTATTTGGCTAAATTTGTAATGATTTGTTTGCATGCGAATTGTTCTGCTTTTTTCTTGACTGGATGTTTATAGGTTCCAAGTAATACAAATACAGGTCGTTTTAAGGAGGTTTCTTGTATAGCTTCAAATGAACCATATTTCTCGAATGGTTCTGCAAGTAAAGGGTTCATATTGTGTATGGATTGTCCTAAACATATGTATACCCCTATATGATACCCTTCGTTCATATCTCTAGATAATTCAATATAATCTGGAGTTATTTTAAATATTTTTTGAACCTTGACCTGAAGTATGTTTTTATAATTATCATCATTTTGTATCAGGGTTTGCCAATCCACGTATTTTTCAAATACATTTTCCACAAAGATTTGCGTCATTTGAAACCCTGGACCGCATACAAAGGTATGTTGAAACCATCCGTCTTGGTCATGAATAGATATTTTATTAAAATCCAAGAATATAGCTCCTATAAACGCTTCAAATAAACATCCTAATTTTTTTAAATTCGTACGTATATTTTTTTCTTCTGCATGCTTGGATATGATTAACCATTCATGTAAACGCATTTGATACGCTAATTTACCGATATGTTCATTTTTTACAAGGGCAATTTTTTTTTCCGTCATAAATCCTTCGTCTTCTTTTGGAAATCGTCTATATAAATAATACTTAATGATTAATTCTAATACACCATCGCCTATAAATTCTAATCGTTCATTGGATTTAGATTTTAACTTTACACAATGGGGTGGACCATTTGTACTTTGTACATTGGATTTTACATAGGAACTATGTACGAATGCTCGTTTGTATAATTCTATATTATTCGGCGATGCTTGAATACCATAATCACGAAGAATACATTGAACATCGCTCAATGTAATATCCTTATTTTTGTCGTTATATATATGTGTTGTGTAGTCATCCATTATAATACAATGTATTATATTATTTAAGTTGTATTTGAACAACATAAAAAAGGAAACGTAATGTGAAAGAAAAGAATGCGTGAGAAATTAAAAAATTGAAATGGAAGAGAGTGAATAAGAATAAACCAACCATGCAAAGCATTACCCAAACGCAAATTACAAACATGCAAATGAACCTCAACCTGAA
>Ga0208769_1000097_pt1 | contig 42677 bp, 21 predicted proteins | sample AntAceMetag02UKC_FD_184768 | JGI IMG/M metagenome (GOLD analysis project Ga0208769, IMG submission 184768) | Saline lake microbial communities from Ace Lake, Antarctica- Antarctic Ace Lake Metagenome 02UKC (SPAdes) (version 2) | ecosystem: Environmental > Aquatic > Non-marine Saline and Alkaline...
GATCTATAATTAAAATAAAGAAGAGGGGGATTATCCCAGCTTACATAAACATCATCATTTATCTTCCTTTCAATTACAACATTTGAAACCGCTGGCAGAACTTGATATGTAGGTGTTCTATTTACCCTAATTACCACTCCGTTACTTATATTTCCATCTTCATCTTCTGTCTGTATTTTTATAAGATAAGGAGTATATTCTTTAAGAGACTCATAATAAATATCGCCGCTATCATTTTTAAAAGGAATGAATTTTATATTTGTTGAATAACAATATTCTACTGTTGCATCAGAACAAACCTCTCCAATCTCTGATTCTAAACGAATAACATCTTCAGAAGATCTAACTCCATTTTCCAAAAAAGTAATTTTGAACTTTTCTGGAAAAGGCTTATAAGGATCTACTTCATAAATCCAAGAAAGATTTGTTTCTAACCCAACATTTTCAAAAGTACTCCTAACTATCTCAATATCTGAATCTGTAATAGTGACTTCTGCTGGACCTGTATAAGCACTGGGCTTAAAAATAGTAAAAACCCCATCAGAAGTATAGCCATTAACATTTATAGTATAAACAATAGCTTGATATGTAGTTCCATTGGACAAATCACTAAAAAAAGTAGATGTAGAATTGAAACCAGTAGAAGAATTAGCTGCAACAACAATATCCTTAACAATATCAAGAGGATCTAAGGTTTGTTTTATTTGAACTCGATAACTTTCAACATTATCAGAAGAAGAATGATCCCAAATTACTTGTACTGTCTCATCTCCAGCAAAAGTTTGAACGAATAATGGATTAGATGGGATCCTATTATCTTGAGCTGTACTAATTGTTATTATAGCACCATCACTCAAATTGCCGCTTAAATCAACTGCTATTACTTCATACTCATATTCTGTATCCTGTATTAAACCTGTATCAGTAAAAGCGATTGCAATAGTTTCAGCTATATTTTTGTAACCAATGTAAACAGAATCATCTGTTCTTCTAATTATATAATAACTAAAATCTATTTCATCATTCTCGTCCCATGTAAATCCCACTTGATTATAAGAAATTAATGAATTAACCTGTTTCAAACCAGTAGGACGAGATGGAGGAACTAAATCAGTATGAGTTATTCCTGTTATATTGGAAAAATAACTAACCCCTCCATTTTCCCCAATTAAAGCCTTCATATAAATATAATTAGTACTATTATTTTGAACAGTAAAAAATAAATTTCCAAAAGATCTAGCTACTCTTCTATTAATAATTCCCATTCCAGGAGAAACAGTTATCCCTAAATCCGTTGCATCATCTTCAGACATACTCCAACCATAGATTCTCCCATCTCCAACTGTATCTGAAAGAAAGGCTAATTGATTATCTATTGTATTAAAACGCCTTCTATCAGCACTAGCTGAATAGGTATCTCCCCAACCAAAAACTTCTAAATTATAATGTCCGGTTTTCAATGATATGACTCTCTATTTTTATTATAAATTTAATGTAACAAATTCATTATCATTTAATTCTACCATTACTGCAAAATTCTTAACAATTGGAACATCCATATATCCGCCACAATAAGCTAAACTTTGAATATCTCTAGCCTTAAAAGTATAAGAATTAGAAAGTAAAATATATGAAGAACCATCATATGCATGGATAGTTAAATAATAAATTGAATTAGCCTCGAAATCTGACAAATCAGGTCTATATGTAATTTTTTCTGATATACTATGAGCTATAGGAACTCCCCCTACTGCCATATTTACATCATCAACAAACCAACCTGCTAAATCATTGCCGCTAAAGACCGTTTTATATTCATTTAGTCTTTCTGGATCTGTATAAAACTTAATTCTAAAATTAAAAGTATCTATCACTGCAGCCCAATTAGTAAACACAAAATCTATTACATCAACAAATGAAGTATTACACCCTGTTATAAAAGTGTTATCATTAGAAATTAACTCATATGATAAAGATTGCTCATCCGCACCTTTAGGAACATTTTTAATTGCTTCTATTTTTACAAAATAATACGTATCACATTCCACGTTAGCCGAACCAGGAACAGTAAATAAAACATCTACCTCTTCTCCCGATACGATTGAAACTCCCTCTGTGGCGATTGCCTCTCCATCAACATTAAATCCCTCTTGATTGCGATATGAAAATGAAGTAGAAATAAGATTTTCTAAACCATAATCTTCATACAAACTAATTCTAAAATGATATTTATTAGTATCACCCTCATTATTTAAATATTTAAAATCTACTGTATTAACATATAAACCAGAACTATAAGGTCCATATTCTCCAAAATCAGTTGTATCATAAGATTCTCTACTAGGACTTATAAACTTAATACCTACCCTCATATTTTCTCCTATTTGGCCAATATTAAAAACCCTATTCTCATCTACCTCCTGATAATCTGTCCAATCTACAGAATTAGTTGTATTTAATCCAAAAACAACATCTGCTGAAATAGGAAGCATTTTTCGACTAGTAAGTATCCCCTTTGTTATTTTACTTGGTAAAACAAAATTAGTTGTAAAGAAATGCACAGCTTCTGTTGTAATAGCCCTAATAGTTATATTATGAAGAGTAGGACTTATATTATATTCTTCACTTGTTAAAACTGCTTTGAATTGTATAAATTGCCCTGATAGATAAGCAATATCTACTCCAGAAGCTTGACTATTAACAAAAGGACCTACCCAATCTTCTACCAAAATATCATTTTCAGAATCTGAAATCCTAACATATAATTGAACAGTCGTATTGCTTAACTCTGTAGCCTGCCAACTCAAATACTCCCATTTAACCAAATCATTTGTTCCATTAAATATTTCGCTTTCATAAATTCCTTGCTCTGCTTCTACTTTATCCCCAGAATAAAATCTACTATTACTTCTTAATGTAAAAACATTTTTGCCGCTTTCAGTTAATTCAAAAATTTTATTTTCATTTACAAAATTAGCTAAATCTGATATTTCTATATCATCAGTTAGGGTGCTTTTTATAACTCCATTAGCGTCATAAAGAACTGTTTCATTCCCCGCTCTATCAATTAATTTCAAATATACATTTTTAGTTCGAGAAAGAGGAGTCAATTTAGTTATTACAGTTCTAGAAATTACATATAGATTTCCTAAATTAGGATCAAAAGATATATCAGATATATCTTCATTATGTGTATATCTCCATACCCAGCTACCAGAACTAGATAAATAATAAACTATTTTACCAACAGCAGCGTACAATACATCAGTATCATTTTCATTGAATATTTTTAATGCACTAATTTTACCAGGAATAGTTTTAAAAGAAACATCATAAGAAGAACTTCCAACCTTAGATCTACGAATAGAACCATCAGATATACCTCCAGTAAATATTAAATCATCATCATTGTATTTAATAAATTCAATAGAAACTAAAGGTTCAATATCATTATGCAAAATAGATGATGTCTCATTTATAGGATCCAATTCTATAATATAACCTGCATCTCCTGTGCATCCTATTAAATTACTACCATCAACACTTGTTATCCCATATAATTGATCATCTACATCGCTTATAACAACATCAAGATTAATGCCATCATAAATATATAATCTTCCTCCATTATCTCCTACACCTGAAGTATATTCTTCCCCTTCTCCTGGACCAGTCCCTATATAAAGTTTATTATTTAATTCTTGGAAACAAAATGCTCGAGACTCAGAAAAAGTTCTTTTAGAAGAAAGAGAAAGAGAAAGAGATTGAAAAATGCCATCAGAACCATAAACATGACTATATAAATATAATCTTGCAAGTCCTATAGGATCTCCAACGCTAACAACTATATTATTATTATAAAAAGTTATAAAATCTATAAATGTTTCTTCATCATATGTAATTAATTTTTCCCATGAGGCTGTTAAACGATTATATCTATAAAGAGCACCTGGCTTAGAAGAACCTGCAAATAATTCATTTGTTCCTGATGCATAAAATATTTTAGAACCACTCCCTGATTCAAAATTCAAATCTGTTAAAGCTTGACCTAATACTAATCCCAGATCATGATTTACGCTATTAGCAAATGGAACCACTGATTGAGGAATATTCCCATCTGTAGTAAAATTAGGATAATTAGACACAATCATGCTTTCAACTCCTGAACCAGTTATACCATCATCTGCTGTAATATCAACTCTAACAATACTTCCATCAACTTGAGCATTCTCTGGTATATCAATAGTGCCCTCTGGAGCAACCGTATCAAGATGAACCCTATCAAAAGGCAACTGAGAATTACTATCATTTATTTTAACAGAATTTTCTCCCTCTGTTACAAGATATATAGATTGATCAATAACCGATAAATCTTTAACCCTTATTAAATTATTGCCCATAGCCGCTTTTTCTTCTGATGTCTGTTGAAAATCTGCCATTAATTTTAAATTTTTTGCAACAAGAACCATTACCATATCATCATTTTTTAAATTAGTATGAAAAGAAATAATTTTTTGATTAAAAGTAGAATCATATCCAATACTATATCCATGAGAAACCTTATTCCCATTTACATATACTTCTATAACATCCTCTTCAGTTATAATATCTTCATCTTCCATAATATAATACATCTGTAAGTCATCAGTATTAAATATTTGAGCAAGACTTGGCTCATATATTAAATTCGTAGAAGTATCTTCTATATCATCAACAGTTATTTGATTTAGTTTAGATAAAGTCCCCGCCCACAAAATATTTGGTTCTTGCCATTTTATAGACTTAACATTATTATTCCATAATTCGCTATTTTCAACATTCATAATCTGATCTGTATTTGAGCCTATCATCTTAGCTATTCCATTAGAGGTTGCAACATATCTTATAGCTGTATTTCTTATAGAAATATCATTTATCCACATAGAAGGCAAACCATTTGAAATACCAAATTTAAGAAATCTATCTTTGTAGTGCCTATACAACCCATTTCTAGTCCCAACCCAAACAACATTATTTTCATCAACCTGTATAGAGGTAACATAATCTTGAGGAGAATTAGCAACTTCTTTCAAACTTATTGTAAAAGATCCGCCAATTCCTGAAGTGCTATATACTTGTAATCCCGTAGAAGTCCCAACATAAAGATCGTTATCTTTATTAAAACCAAGAGCAGTTACATCTGCTGTCAATAAGGAAACAAAACCATCTATATGTCCTGGACTTACATATACTCCTCCAAGTTGCCCAGAACCCATTCTCTGACCCACAAACATATAGTTATGCCCATCAAAAGAGATAGAAGATATATTACCAATAGGTCCCTCTAAATCATAATTATCTCCCGGACCCACCAAGGCTGCCGTTCCACTCTTACTTATATAAAACAATATACCACACGTTCCAACAATCCAGATATCACCATAATTACTTATCGTTGCATCATGAGCAGTTAAGGCATCTAAATAAAAACTTTCTGCTGACAATTCTACCAAACTAAATGGATCAACCGCATCCTTTAAATAATATTTGAAATTTTTAAAAACATAATGACAATTAAGTGTGTTGGAAAAATCTCCAAATCTTATCTCTTTCTTAAAATTAAGGCTAGTTAATAAGAAATCTCTATTTTCTTTTTCAGTCGATGGATCACTAAATGGAATAAACCCTTGATCTATTTCAAAAATTGGAGAAGTTCTATTTAAACTATAAAGAGCACATCTTATTTGCGTAAATCTCTTAGAAATATCGAGAAAACTCGATCTGTCAACTATATTAGCTTCATATAAAATAGGCAATTCTCCGACAAAAGAGTTTGGAATAGAAGGAAAAGATGCAGATCTACTATCGGTAAAAGACAAACGAACATCATGAGTAGATAATTCGGCAGAAGGATCTTTAATTACTACTCCACTACTTAAGAATACCCTATTAGATGAATCATAAAGAGCAATATAAATATCAGTTTCTATTGGTTTTATACCAGGAGAATAGGCTTCCTCATAAGGACGTATATCATAAGGTCCCACATCAAGATCAACAAATTCTGTATAATTTGTATTATAATCCTGCCACACTATATATATATCCCCTGTCTGTTGCTGTTCTGACAAAACAGGATACCTTGCCCCTCCTCTACTTTTTGTCACAACCAATTGTGCAGTTGTAATATCAAGAATAGGAGAAAAGATAGCAGCATAAATTTCATATTTTCCTGTTCTAATATCATGCCATACTACGAAAACTAAACCTTTTACATTTACCAATACAGAAGAATGGTCAGCCTTTAAATAAGTTGTAGAAGCTGTTGCAACAGAAGATTTTACCCCTGTTAATATATTATATTTTAATAATTGAATTGAAGAATTTTCATCTTCTTCCTTATTTGTCCAGCTTATAAACAAATCATCTAAATATGAAGAAACTGATGGTCTATAACAACCATATCCTGAAATTGTTAATCTTCGATCATCTTCCCATTTTTGTAAATCTTTTAAAAATCTATTAAAATATACTTCTGGATGAGATAATCTACGATCTTCCCAAACAACACAAACATTATATTTACTATCAAAAGCCAACTTAGGAAGTTTTGCATCTCCATCGGCTATTCCCACATAAGAAGGACTACTCCATCCAATATCATTTTTATATACAAAACCTATCGCAGAATAATTATTTATTTTAGACTCATATGATACATAAATAAATCCGTCATTATCAATTATCATATCAGGAAATTGAACAAATTCATCTTCTACTATTAAAACAGGCTCTGACCACGTTATTTTAGCATTTCCATATGCCTGCTCTACACTTGTTGATTTTGAATAATACAGTTGGCCCAATGTTCCTCCATCATCATACCAAATAACATGAAAATTACCATCGTCATCTTCTACAACTACTGGCTTCAACCCATTTGCACTATTAGTAGATGAAGTAGTAAAACCAACATTAGCTAATGAAATATAATTTTCTTCATCTGCTCTTTTTTCAAATAATTCTAAATTATTTTTTTTACCGACAATTCTATAATCAGTTTCTAAAGTAGCATCATATACCACTCTTTTATTTGCATTTTTAAAAATTATTTCTTGAGTCAAAAAGGATATAGTTTCTTTTCTTGTTCCATCATTTACATATACTCCAATTCCATTTGTAGGATCTTCATTAAGAACCATATCGCTATTTGTAACCCCATCCACAGTAAGATTAAAATCGACAGTCCAACCAATCTCATTATTTACCCCATCAAACCACTTAGTACCGGGTCTATTATGAGAATAATACCACTGTCCTCCTCCCATTCTTCCATATTCGCCCAGCTCAGCTGGCTTATTAAAAGACGGGTTCATATTTCTAGTATCTATTGCCATTTATTTAGTCTCTAATATTACTTATTGTATTTATGTGAAAACCATCATCCTCAAAATATCCTGCATCATAACCAATATTTTGCATTAACTCCCAAGTATAATTATTAGGATATGTATATATAATATTTCCATCTGCATCTAATACTAAATTATAAAAATCTATATCATAATCAAAAGCACTTATAACATATCCCGTTATTAAAGAAGCCCCCTTAGAATGAGCTACCACTATCTTTTTACCATCAGGAGAACTTTTTATTTTATTTATAGGGGCAAAAGTCCTACTAACTGTACTATGTTCCTGTTTTTTCCCTGGAACCAAAGCGTAGATAGATCCGCTTTCAGTAACATCATCAGGATTCACTCCAAAAATCTTATGATCAGTATAATCTTTTACATAACTTCTCAAAGCAACCGTTTCGTTATCTTTAAACTCAAGAAAATTATGAAATTTTATATTTGAATATTCAGTAGATACGCCAGGATAAACAGCCCCAGATATAGAATAATAAAAATATTTATAATTAACAATAAAATCTTCTCCTGTTGTATTTCCTATTTCCAATGTTTTCTTATCAGATAGTTGGGTAAATAAACCTGTTCCATCTATAACTAAATTTCTATTTAAATATATTTTTACATCATCACCTTTTCCAACAATAGTTAAAACATTAGCCGATGAAGTATCTAATTCTGAAGAAAGAATGAAATCTTCTGATGCAAAAGAAATTCTTTGACTATGGATTCTTACTTCTCCAAAACGACTACCATCATTAAATCTTATTACCTGATAAAGAGTCTCATTATAAACTTCCTGAGATGTCTGGAGGATATCTCCTAAAATAAACAAAGTTTCAATTGTCCAACCAACACTATTACTAACTGATTCGTTCCATCTAGATCCTGAAATTCTAAAATGAGATGAAAAATATTTATTAAAAGTTTGAGTATCACTCACAGACACTGTAATATAATAATCTACGCCCATCTTTAATAAATTAATAGGTATATTAAAAACCTCAAGATCAGTTTGATCTATAGTCGAATATATATTATCTGCTTGATAAAACGTTCCTATTTGTATCGAAACATAATTCACACTCTTATTGTAAGGAGCATAAACTTTCCAACTAACAGTAGGACTAATTGTAGACACTCGTAAAGGCTCTCTTTTGCCATCAACCAAAATGTTATGCACAACAAAATCGCTATATGTTATCTCCACTTCTTCCGAAGAAGAATATATAGTCGATCCTTGAGATTTAATTTCAAATTTAACGCTATCCCCTGGAATAACAGTGGGTCTAACAAATTTTAAATCATTAAATCTTTTTACCAATTGCCCATTTACAAACCACCTTATACTTGGAACATCATCGAGAACAGCACCATCATAATCATATTTTGCCCTTAAAATATCATTCTCATTAGGATTTCTAGGAAATATTTCAAGACCTGAAACAGATGTCTCCGTCTGACCTATTTTAACAGAAGGAGAAGTAACTCTAGTTCCATACTCATACCCGTCTGATGGCAAAACATCTACAGACCAAATATCATCTACTTGTAAAAATCTTGATTTTATTATAAATGTATTATCAAATTGTTTTTGATATGTATTATTCTTAAACCACCTAAGAATAGTCCCTTGCTCCACATCTCCTCCATCATCATAATATTTATATCTAACCCTTAAATCATCAGTTACTAAAGGAAAAGTAGATTTTATTCTTACATCTTCCACATACGGTAAACTATTATATTCAAAAGAAAATGTTACCCAACCACTTTCCCGGCCAGCACTATCCTTAACATCAATTTGTCCATAATACATTCTTCCTCTCTCTAATGGCTCTCCAACATAATTCCAAAACTTATCTTTGCTATATATAAAATTTGTTGAAACTCTATTTCCAATAAAAAGATTAGTTCCAATATTTCCCCCACTAATAGTTGTTCCTATTCTTATTTCATATCCCAACTGATCAACCTCTAAAGTGCTATCTACAAGCCCAGTATATTCGTCAATTGTTACTGTTTTAATGGTAGAAAAAGACCAATTTATAACAGGTCTATCATTTACGATCTTAACATAAGCATTTAGATCTATTGGGGTAGTTAATCTATTATCTACTTTAATTGTAAGTTTTATTGGTTTCATTTAATTAGAACTTTAATATCGATTTTTTTATTTTAAGAAAACCTGTTGTATCACCTGAAGCATCTAACGTTGTGGCAGCATCTTTGGGTTCTCCTCCTATTATTGTTTCTTCATACAAACCTTCTTCTTCTTTATTTGAAAAAGTTTTTCTAGCCTCCCAAAATAAAGGAGACCCTCTTAAAATTTTCCCATCATTACGAGCTAAAAATACAAAGCTCATATCATCAACAAAGGCATTAACTCTTATAGTAGAAGGATCGTCAAAAACAAGCCCATATGAATCTTTTTCTATATCCACATAAGCCTCATCAACAACATAATCTATAGAAAAATTAATTGCTCTTTTAAGTTTTTTCTCATAATTACTAACTGTATTGAGTATTGCAACATCATCTATATAACCATAATTACCTGCTATATTAAAAGCAAATGCTGAAGTACCCCTATTAATGTAAAAGTCAACAAAATTAGCATCTATTATTGAAGGAACATATCCTGAAAAACTATTTACATTATCAACATTCCCCTTTACCGGAGATTGCAAAGAGCCATCCATATAAATCTTTACTGTCCCATCTGTCCCACTATAAACAATCCAAAAATGATGCCAAAGACCGATCGCATATGTTGGAGTTGAAACCTTATACATATCTGTATTACTTGGATCGGCACTATTGCTCATTTCTACAACCATAAAATTATTTTCATCATCTACTGTTTTCTCTTTAATTGTTAAAATAGGATTAGTTGTTTCTCCATAAGGATATATATCTATTAAAGACATTTGAATTGACTCTGTATTTCCATTATCAGGATTATGAACCAAACCTGGATTCACAGGATACAACCAAAAACTCATAATCATTTCATTTTTAACATTTGTATAAAATCCATTCCCTGAAAAATCTTCTTGTTTTAAATATTGATCCCCCTTCATTATATACCCTAACCCACCAGACAAAATCTCAGCTGGCAGGTCATTGATATTCACATAATCTGATCTATTACTAACCTGAACCATAGAAGTCATGCTGATACTTTCAGTTAGGTTCGCATCTTCAAATTTCAATAAAAATTTACAAGAATCTATATAAGTCATTTATCCCTTACCCAGTTAATATTAATTTTTTAGAATATTTTAATCCTATAATACAACTATCTGCATTAAAGAATTCTGAACCTTTTCTAATTGTTCTCTCCAACCAAATATAAATAACATCTTTAGAATACAAATTGCCACCATCAACTTTGCTAGATACATTGATACCTACTGGATTAGATTCAGTAAAAGCACCTAAACTACTAACATATTCTGTATCAAAAGAAGGAGACTCAGTTCCCGTTTTAATTCTCTGAGCAGGAGCTGGCTCCACCTCATATTCTATTACCTTATTATAAGATGAAGTATAATCAACCGCCAAAGAATCATAAAAAACAAAAGTACCCGTAGAAGAATCATAACTACTTATCAACCTATTTCTGCCAGAATTAGGTCCACTTAATATCTTTAAATAAGCATCTTTACAATCATTATCCTGAAGAGTTCCACCTATTAAAGAAGTATCTACTAAACTTATATTACTCCAAGATGTAGAATTTCCTTCAAAATATTGACTTTTAGGAACTTCAATAGATATTTTTATATCAGTATTTACAGTTCTGCTTCCTTGAATTAAATAAGCTTCCATACCATAAGCTATTAAATTAACCGAAGGATTTACATTATCTGAAATATTTTTAACAGAAATACAACGATATTGCTTATAATCATCATTAAAAGTATCATTAAATATTTTATTTATAGATCCCCCTTTTACAGGATCTGATGGAGCATGAATGTTTAAAATATCGTTAACCCCTCTTTGTTGAATCGACACAGTATTGCTATTAATTGGAGAAACTTGCATAATTTCGCTATTTATAGTTATATAATCTTCTCCAGATAAAGCCGCATAACTCTCCAATGACAAACTATTATCATATAAACCCACTGATAGAGACAAAGTAGTTTCTGGATAAACCAAAGAATTACTTGTATAACCTCCAATCGATTGAGATCGTATGGTTTGAGCCAAATTTGGTTCTAAGCTAGTTAAATAAAACTTAATATAAGGCATTAAATCCTTAAACCTCCATAACAAGATTGCTAAAACTATAAGTACCAGAATCATCAACATTCAAAACTAAAACATCTAAAGAACTGTCAAAAAAGATGAATAAAGAATTTCCATCTGATCTAATAAGACAAACACTTTTATCATAAATATCATCATTATATTCTTCTGTTAAAAGAGATCCACTGAAACTTAATAACTCTCCATTATCTAAACCTATAAATAATTTATCGTCAAAAACTTCCATTGAATTAATAACAGAATCAACATCATCAAATTCCTTAAGAGTTGTAACCTGTCCTCCTGAATATCTTTGTAAAACACCCTTATTATCTGTAGTTTTAATACCTATATATAAAACATCATTATAAGAAATAAGACTAGTAACCTCTCCTGTTAAAGCTGCTATTTGATTTTGATTAAGATATAAAAGATAGCTAGAACCTCCAAAAGCCATCCATAAATTTATTTCATCACCAATTTTCTCAGACATAAAACTAGTAACTTCTCTATTATCTAAAGACTTATATGTTCTAAAAAATTCATTTTGACTTCCATCAAGTAAAATATTTCCTGCATAATCTTTAAATCGAACCTGTATTAATTTAACCCCATCTCCTCCCGATATATACCATGTCGAGAATTCCGACAAACTTTGATAAGGACCTGGGTCAGGACTAGCACCCATTATATCCTTTTGCTCTATTCTAAATAACTTAGCTTCAGTTGTTTTATCGTATGCAGAAATTTTTAAAATAGTATTTCTCTCATTTGTATATTCTTTATTATTTATAATTTCAATTTTACCAGTTGGGGGATTAGTATCTATCAAAAAATAATTGAGACTATTAAGCTGTAAATCATTAATAAAAACAGGTTCAGAAACACTTTCTTCATCAACCATTTCAATTTTTACAGAATAATCGGGACTACTAATTAATTCTCTAATATCCCAATAAATAGGTTCTGATCCAACAGGAATATTACCAGCTATCAATGTCCAATCTATTTCTTGTTTTATTGAATTATAATAAACCTGATAAAACGCTCTTTGAGAACATTGACCTATTATTCCCTTACTATCTAAAATAATAGGAACATATGAAAAATAGCTTGCCCCTCCAACAGGTTCAACAACAGCAGGAATAGGAAGATGTCTATCTTGTATTGAAAAATCATTAGCCGAAAACGAGATTGCAGATCTTTCTCCTTTATGATTAACACTCCTTATCCCTATTCTACATTTACTAGACTTTATATAAGTAGGAATAGACCATATAAAAGAAGTTGTGCCTTCTGGTATATTAGATATTTGAGACCATTCTTGTTGACTAGTATCGTCATATAATTCAGTAAACAAAATCTCATACCAAATTAAATTAACAGAAGGAGTATCAGATGGCTCTAGCCATTGGATCATAACAGTGTTCCTAGTAAATATCTCTCCTCCATTAGGATATACCAGACTAGGACCATTAAAATTTTGAATAAATCTACTCATCTATTTAATCCATTTTATAAATTTTAGGATCTCCAAACATAAAATTGTTATCATCTACACTATAATATTGTTTAAACTCATTAATATTTACAACTTTTCTAATATTAGATACGTTATACTCCGCAAAAGACTCTTCTACACTTGAATCGCTATATTTTACTAAATCATTTTGACTTACCATTAAATTATATTTGTCAGAAACATCAGAAATACAAGCAGCATCATTTGTAGGATCATCGGGAAAAACTATACTTATAAAAGTTAAACCATCCTTATTAAAGATGCCATCATCTTTATAAACAGGAAAAGATCCATTATAAATCGTGTTAAATGTATCGGCAGGATTAGAGGGCATCAAAGGCAATCCATACAAATCATTTTTTCCTTGTTGAATAACATTAAATTTCAAATCTCCCTGACCATAAACTTGTTCAAAATTAAATATAGCCTTAACTCCTATACTGGTATTATCAACCGGAGTTCCTCTTTCATCTTTTTTCTCTGATACAACATCATAACCATCGTATTTAGGTAGAGACTCCCCGCCTAAAGATAACTCAATATAATATTCAGGAACCTCCATATTAACAAAGATATCTATACAAAATGCAGTACTAATACCATAAAAAGTTAATACTTCACAACAAATTCTTTTTATCCCATTTATTTTAGACAATTCCCAAGGAACCACAATCCTATCATTCTCAATAAAATAAGCATCATAATTCTTATCAGTATCTGTTCTATCTAAAGATTGATCAGATCCAACTCCATTAATATAAAGTCCTTCATCAATATTGACCCAATCACTCCATTCGGAATCATTTGTATTTCTTAATCTTACTGCATATGCCCCCATCACTCCTGTTATATCAAATCTAATATTTCTTTTATCAACAACTGCAACAACTTTATCCTGGTTAATAACTAGAGAATTTACAATGTCTTCATCATAAACTCTTATTTTTATATCCTGTGTACTTAGTGCCCTAGTATAACCTGGATAACAGAAACTATCAAAAGGAGTAACAGAAGGTAATTCTTTTGGCTTAACAGGAATGGCACAAGAATATTTGTAAATTGCATCTAAAACATTTCCCGTTATATAAAAATTTTCAGCTGGATCTGTCAACATCTTTGGACGATATCCTTGAATTAGATATAATTTATCATACAAACCCTGTCCAGAAGAATATAACCTATCATTTTCTGAATTCCATGTACTACCCAATATCGATTGCTTAATAACATTCCCGCTTGGAAGTATAGATTGTCCCTCTTCTCTTTGTTGCCAAACAATTTTAAAATGCCCAAATAAATTAGAACTTATATTGGGAAACAAAGATTGATAATTATTTCCAGATACTCTCAAATCCAAATTACCCTGACCACTACATATCCAATTATTTTCATCTTTATCTTCTTCCATCTTATTCAAATCTACACTTGAACAAGATTGATAAACTATTACGGAATCAAAAAATTCTGTAGCATAAGAATGAATATCATATAATTCTAAATTAACATAATATTTAACACCACACATTAAAGATTTTTCAAAATAATTATTAGAATTAACTTGATGAGTTAGTTGATCTTCTTGAATTAATTGAGAAATAAAATCAGGAGCATAAACTATATTTATAGTTTCTCCATCTTTAACAGACACTCCATCTAATGCAATCGAAGACATGCTTCCATCATTAGCAAACCAACGCTTCGTATCATATATAGAAAATGCAGAATACAATAAAGTATCTCTATAATCATTATTATAAAAACTCGCTCTAAAATGCAATCTTCTATCAGAACCTGTATCATTTGTATAAGCAATAGGAATTAAATTAGAACCAACAAAATCTGATGAACAATAAAAAACAGCATTATCCAATAATGCAGAACCCCAATCTTCAGCTTCTCCTATTTCAAATTCAACCGTAACAGTTCTAGTTCCATTTAAAATAACAGTATTAGTAAAATGAGTACTAGAATCGTTATCAGTACCTGTCCATTTTTTAACCCTATAACCCGCAATAGGTCCAGCAAGAAGAGAGACGATAATTCCTTCATAACCTGTTTGTGTTGTTGGACTAACCCATCCCCAATCTTGATTTCCGACAACACTTGCTGTTAATGTATGTTGAACCTTTTGAGCAAAAGAAACATGAACGGTTTTTTTATCGTTCATGGTTACAAGATTATTTACAGACGAGGAAAGATCATCATCCGTTCCGCTCCAAGAACTTACTTTATAATTAGAAGAAGGTTTTGCTTCTAATGAAACCACTGAAGACTCTGTATATGAAGCACCTAAAGGTAAATCTGGACTTATGCTTCCTCCCTCTCCAGCCGTTGTAGTTAAAAGAAATGGATCATGTTCAAACTCTACTGTTACCGTAGCTGTGTCTCCAGGAGTTCTCAAACCAACTCGATAAGAAACAGGGTACCCTGGAATATTTACTACAGATAGCACTCCGACAACGCTTTTAATAGACCAACCCTGAGCAGGTTCAACAGATATTGACCATATATATTTTATAGCACTACCATCTGTTTCATAAGTATGACTTACAGATAGAGAACCAGGAGAGACGGCAGAAAGAGCATATTGAGGATCAGAAGTCCTAACAGTTCCATTACCTTCTGCAATAATTAATTTTAAGTTCCATTCTTTCGGTGCCAACTTAAAAGCAACTTTTACAAGAGTATTTGCGTTTACTGTTATTGTATTTTCGTTAGTTATAAGAGAATCTTTGTCTGTTTCCTGCCAATAATCTACAACATAACCAGGATCTGGATGAGCAATAAGATTAACCTCAGTCCCAGATGTATAATAACCTCCTGAAGGATCAAGAGATATTGTCCCGTTCCCTCCAACAACTTCAGTAACTAACTCATAAGTTGGATATGACAATTCAAATCTAAATATTCCCCCAACACTAAGAGAAGATAATGTCCCCCCTATAAATTGTAAATAGCCATCGTCTATATTTTCACTAATATTATTTAAACCTAAATATGGAAATGTCCCTCCTAAAGAAATATTTCCAGATGTCTCATAAAGCCAAGGAGATCCGCTACCAGAAACAGCCCAACCTTTTATAAGCATACCAGCAGGAACAACAGGAGTAATATTTAAATCAACAAAATTATCTTCAAATACAGGCCAACCTGTAGATGTTGCATCTGAATCCCACAAAATAGATAATTTATAAACATAATAATCACCAGAGACCCTTCTCTCTGGTTCTCCAAATTCAGGATGCTCAAGTTTCCAGTCTCCATATTTATGAGTACTATTTACAGTTTTATTTAAGGGACCAGCAACAATATCTGAATAAGTAGTATCTATGCTATAAGGACTTCCTTTAACCCATATTTCAAGATAATTTGAATAAGCAGTCATTTTTTATAATTTCTTTCTATAAAATAGAAAAAGGTTTTGCCTTTACGTATAAAATTTTATCATAAACATCATCTGATGTTTGAACTACATACGAGATATTAGATGTTGTTCCATACTCTATTTCTGCCCCGCTTGCAGAAAAAGCATTACCATCAATAAGCCAACCTACAACACTATCGTTAGATGAAATAGATGCATATAAATCAGAAAAAGCATTATCTGTATAAAATTCTAATACAAAATAATAATAATTATTAGAATAATTATTACCAATAAAACTAAATGATATCTGACATTCATTTGTCTGATTAGAAAAATTCTTAACTATTTCATCTTTACAATTATTATTATAAAAATTATAACCCGTTAATGATCTGGCAGAATAAATCTGATAAGGTCCATCTCTATCATCGTGCCAAACAATCATCCTCGCTCCATTCCTATTAACACTTACTGTCGGACAAAGACTATTGCTACTAGTATTTGTTATTTGTGTATCAAATTTAAATGGCAAAGTTTTAGTTGTTGAATTAGAATAATATATATTCCAATATCTATCTCTATTTGATTGCCAAGTAATATGGAAATCATCAATTTCCCCAACAGAAACACCTACTTCTTTATTATATCCTTCAACAGTTATAGGCACCTGCATAAAATTACTAAAAACATTAAAATCATAAGATAATAAAGAATATTTATCAAAATAACTTGTTGAAACAAAAGCTGAAGGATCATATTCTGAATCTGGAACAATTAAATCAATAAAATTGTCAACTGAAGAAGGCATAGTAATTACATCATTATTAATTCCATATGTCGGAGAAGAAATTTTTATATCACTAAAAGTAAAATCAACATCAGTATTTTCAAAAACAAGAGAATTATAGGGAATAAATTGATTAGCACTATATTGCCCATTTGAAGGAATTCCAAATCCAATATCTAAATTCCCATATGTATCAAAAGATTTTACTAAAAATGAATGAGACATAACAGTTATATCATCCATAAAAAGAGTAACAGTACATACAAGTCTTGGATAAGAAGAAGCATCTTCTTCTTTAATATTTAATAAATAAGAAACATCTTCATCATAAAGTTTTGTATAATTAATAAGAATATTAAAATCATGTTTATTATAAAAATCAAAAGAAGAACCTATTCTACGAATAAGAGAATAAGAAGCCTCTTCTTCAGCAACGAGATCCATACTATTAGCATTATTAAATAACATTACTAGATCTGCTTTACCTGTATAAAATTCCTGTTTTTCTGTAGCAAGATAATTAGTTGAGGATCCAGTATCTCTAGTAAATTCTCCCTCTGTTTGAGAATTCTCTGCCTTAAAACAAACTTTTTCTGGCAATAAGCAAAGAACAAAATGTCGAACATTATCATTATCTCCTGATAATTTTATTTCAAAATCTGTAGCAATGGGAGAAGAACCAGATAAATTAGAATTTTCATAAACTCCCATTAGTGGAATAAAACGGTCATAAATGCCCTCTTGTTTTCCAAGGGCAAATTTATTATTATTACTATCAGCATATACTGGAATATTTGAAAAATCTTCATCAATTTGAACAGTAAAATTAGATTTCCAATTCTCATATAATCTTTCAATATGTTCTTTACTTAAAGACTCTCCATCAGGAATATTCAAGGTAGTATTATTTTGAAACAATTGAAGGTGTGTCTCAAAATCAATTTGATAATTTATTTTAGAATAATTACCATCAGAAATATCGAATCCATTACTAGGAGATAAAGAAGTAAAAGCCAATGCTGTATCATCTACTGTATTTGCCCTAATGCGAACTTTTTTATTACTAAGGATATCTGCATCTCCTAATCTATTAGCATTTACTGTCCAAGACTTTGTTATTGTTTCTCTTGGTAGACTAAGAATATTTGCAGAAGGATCCCCTTTTTCGAGTGTCAATTTATTTAATATATCTTCATCAAGATACTCAAATGGTTTATCTTCTTTTTGCAAAAGAAGAGATTGTTTATTTATAATATTCGACAAAACACAATGAGATAAAGACCAAGAAGAAGGTCCTGCTACTCCATAATATATTTGTTCTGGACCTATTCTATCACTTTCCCAAAAAATATGCAAATTATTATTTTTATCAACTTTTATTTTAGCATTTTTATTTTTACCCGATGTTGTAAGCTGTTTCCATCCATAAGTGTGTAATACATCAATAGATGGATCTGAAGAGTTATCAGATATTCCTATTTGAAATGAATATAAAAATAATTGATTATTCCCATCTACATTAGCTTCAGCCACTACAAAAACATTAAAATCCTCATTTAATGACAAATAATTTGTATTACAACCTATTACTGCATTATATGCCGAAACCTTACGCCCCGTATTATCTTGAATAGCAGGAAGTCTTTTAATATTATCAGCAAGAAATAAAGTTGGAGCAGTATTAATATAAAAAACAGCAGGTTGACAGAACAACCAAGTAGATAGACTATAAGATCCCCCTGCAGTGTCAATTACCAAACGATGAAAATCACGAGAAGCTGATGGATTCTCTGTAAATAAAGGATTATCTTCAGGACCTAAAGCTTCTAGAACTTGAAAAGATTTATAATTAAAAGATTCATTAAGGATAAGAACATAAACTACATATTTAGTAAGAGATTCTCTAATGATATCATATAATTCTTCTCCGATATATAATACAAGATTTTCATCTGATCTACCAGGTTCTAAAGAAATATCTCTTTTAGCCAATACCTTAGCAGTTAAAGAAGTTTCATCCTTTGCAATAAAAACTTTAGAAAGATTATAATCTGAATCGCTACTTGATAGATCTGTATCAACACTCACATAAGCATGTAACGTCATTCCATTCGGCAATAAGGTAATAGCATCACTATTAATACGACAAATATCATTATAATTATCAATATCATCAAGAACGGGTCTATTAGAACATTCCGCTGGATCTGTATCAACTGGGATATCTATAGGAGGTACACAAGGAGGATCTAAACAAGGATCGTCACAAGGAGGGAGAGAACCGTCAGGACATAGATTTTCCTGACACCAATCAGGAGGCAACCAATCCTCTATTTCTTGTTGTGTCAAAGTGTCGCATCTTGGATCTGCATGAGATTCAACATGAGAAGGAAGAGTATGAATATAAGACCCTGAAAAGTTTTTTGTAGTAAATTGATCTTCAGATTGATAAAAATAAACTGGATATTTCTGAACAACTCCCTTTTCTTTAATTGTTAATATGTCTTTCCCTTTAAAATGTATAGATCCTTTTCCTTCCTCATTTGTTAAAATATTAAATCTTTTATCATTTACAGACATAACAACTTTATCATTAGGTTTTGAATCTATCTTAATAGAACAAATATCATTAACACTCAAAAATGCAGGTTCAATATTTATTTTTCCAGCAAATATTGATACCATCTCCTCTTTAATATGATAAATAACAGGATAAATATCTACTAAATCATAGGAATCTCCCTCTATCTTCTTCTCTAAAGCAACGAAAATAGATATAATCAATTGAGAAGCATGTTCTGGAACATTTAAATCTATTGTTCCTTTATACTCAACTTGACCTGGTTCCAAATAAATAGAATCTTCTTTATTGCCCACAAATTTAACCGGAACAGAATGTGTTGCATTCTCTATTTTGAGACGAACGCCATTCTCATTAGAGATACCAGTTATTTCTATACCAAGATTTTTAGTATTATCATAACTACCGAATTGAGGATTTAATATTGCCCTAAATGTCATAAATTGACCTTAACATTTCTCGAAACATGGTTTCTATTTTTATATAATTAAAATTTTGCATAACATAATCATGAGCAACATCTACTTTTTCTTTTATAACTAAAGGATTATCTAAAACGAATCTCATACTTTTTCTTATATTTTTAACACTTACAAATGCCCATTTTTTATTTCTAAATTGAGGTATTCCGTCCATATCATTCTTCATAATAAAACCATCTGTCTTTATTAATGTAGATGTTTCTTCTTTTGCATAATCTTTACAACCAGAATAATCTGTAATAATGACAGGAATACCTAATGCCATACATTGAAGACCTGGGATACAAAAACCTTCTCCTGCTGTAGGCAAAATAAAACTATCAAAAGATTTCATAAAACTAGGTAGTTCTTTCTCGCTAAATACCTTTGATTCAAATAAAATAGGGGCAATTCCTTTACTAATCTTCATTTGTTCTCTAATTTTTTCGACATATCTTTTTGCCTTATTTACTTTATCAGTTTTTATAAGCAACTGGACATTATCCTTTTCATTAAATTCTTTAAACCAAGCCTCTATTAGCTGCTTATACCCTTTTCTAACCTTCCAAGTTCCCATAAATAAAAATGTATATTTATTAAATTTATTTAAAGGTTCCACATCCCTGTTATACATCTTTTTATTAAAACAATGAGGTATATGATAAATTGGCTTTTTTACATTTGCATGAGCAAATACCTTATAATTAAACAAAGAAGGCACAATCAAAGCATCATTTTTATTTAAAATATCTAACCACCTACTAGGGGGTTCATAACATTCAAATGTAGAAAAACCCAAACTCCTTTTATTTGTCTTAAATCTTTTTTGAAATGTAGGAATACAATGGTATATAACAATAGCATCAGGATCTTCTTTCTTATTCATCATTTCTGCAAAAATCTCATACTTCTCATCAGAAATAGCAGGTCTAGATGGCTTATGTCCAAATATCTTTAACTTTATATTATAATTATTAGTCTGATTTAAAGCTAAGAGATAATCCTGAGAGGCAGTTCCATAGCCACTCTGATTTAAAAAACAGATATATTCTATATTTATCTTTTTCATATTTTTGTATTATTATATCGAAAAATATAGAATATTTTCTATAAAATATTAAACAGAAACTAGAATATGGTCATTATTCAAAATCTTAGCATCTGAAATTATATTGAAGGTCCCCGATCCAAACGACATGATGATATTCCCAAAGGCATCTAGAATAATCAATCTACCTGATGCATCTCCAAAACTAGACTCTGAAACCAACAATCTACCATCGCTATACATATTAATATCTGACGGATACAAACCATCTGGAGAAGTATAAAAAACATTATATTTATTATTTACCCTATCAATTATTGCTATACTTCCCCTATAACCCCCTAAAGCATCTAAAGCAGCTGCTCTAAATTTAACCTTCTCTGGAGCAGGACTATCCTCATCATAAGGACTTAATAAATCTTCTCCAGTGATTCCCTCTAACGTAGTTCCAGCCCGAATACCTGCCGCTAGAAATCGACCTGTTTCGTATTCAAATACAGAACCAAGAGTAAAATCTGAAAACTTAATATAATCTGTACTAAAAATAATTTGTTGAGTAATAGGATTAAACTCAACCAAATCTGTAACAATAATATCTTCCTCATTAGCACTTACAACACTATCATAAAATATAGAAGAATTAGAAACAATCCAACTATTATCATCTAAAATATCAAAGAAAATAGGATGTTTAATATAATTTACATATGTGAAATCTCCCACAAAACACTCTATACCATATAAACCATGTAACTTATTAGTATTAGAGTTCTCAATATTAATTGCTTCTGTAAAAGCACCTTCTTCAAAACTAGCAAACAAATTACTTGTAACGTTAGCTAATTTTACATAATTATCTTCATATAACAAAATTTCTAGAACCCTATTGCTTGATTTGCCATTCTGCAAGATTGTTTCTTCATCTCCTAAAGACACCCTTGAAGAACCTATATATAATGCCAATTTTGTAATATCTTGAACAACCGCTCCTTTTGTAAAAACTAAAGACACAACATGTGTCTCAGGATTATACACGGCACTTAAAGGATAAAAATCTGTATCTACTATATGAGCTGTTCCAAAACCTTTTATTATCTGCCCATTGCTACCTACTTCTAAAACTCTATTATTCTGGGTGTCAGCAATTAAAAAACTTTTATCTAATTTTCTAACAACAGAAGAAAGTCTATCAAACTTCCGATAAGGGCTATTATCCCAATTAAAAGCCTGACCAGGAGAAATAGGCATATGAGATCCACTAAATCCCAAAATAGCAATATTATTAAAATTATTTTCGCTTACCGAATCTGATTTTCCAAAATAATATCCATCTACATTAATCGGAGATGACAAAACAAGATCAGCATTTTCTACTACAGATGTATTTTCTAATGAAATATTTCTATATGAACCTTCATTCCACTCTCCTCTGGTGTTTATATTAAAACCAGTAAAATTAGAATCAACGAGAAGCCTTAATTCAACAGAACTTAAAACAGGAGTAACTGTTTCAGATGATGATGTTAGAATTACTTCTATCTCCGCATCTGTTCCATCTATCGCAAAAATCTGCCCTGAAGATAAAGATGAAGAATATGCCGTTCTAGGTAATAAATTATTTGAATTAGATACTTTCACCCTTACTGCCACACTTGTACCAGCTGGAGTATTAGCATCATAAAATATAGAATGGAAAGTAATATTAGCTCCACTTGAATATCTAAATCTTATAGTTCCGCTAGGAGATACTAAATTTGTCCTACGAACATATATATTATCTACTAAGAATGAAAAATCATTGCTTATTTCATCAGTATAAATAACAAATTGCGTAACATTATTCATTCTTTTATTAAAACTATCTCTTAATTCTGCAAGATTAATTACAATTTCTTCAAAATTATTCATAGATGTATCGGCATTAGACGTAACATAATCTTCTGCTATCAAAACAAACGGACCCATCATATCTTTAGAATCTATTTCTTCATCAGGTCCATAATCCCCATTTATAGCATAGAAATAAACTGCCTCATGACTGTCATTTATAGTCTTTGCCCATATAACAAGTTCATCATAATCAGAAGACCAATCTCTTCCTATACTTTGACCCGTACCCGAATCAATAACTTTTAAATTTTTAGTAAAAGTAGCTCTCAAGTCAGTATCTGCTGTAAATTTGCCGCTATATTTACCCTGTATCTTATCACTATCTCCACACTGAGATATAACTTGAGCATGATCATTTCTAAGGATTATTTCTTTTGCAAAATCTATATTCTCATTACAAGAGTTAACCTCAAAATTCTCAATAACATCTATATTACTACCAGTTCTTTCTAAAGAAACAGTTCCTCCTGAAACAAGTACCTGATCTTTTAAATAAGCATTATAAAATGAAGTTTGATCTCTCCAATATACAGATGTAAATTTTCCTACTCTAGCTGGGAAACCACTGATACACTGATCTTCTAAATTGATATGTGCTGTAGATGCATTAAAATCAATCATTTCATCATCAGAAACTCCTGGAATAACAGTTACTTCATTAACTAAATGCTCATCCGCATCAGGATATATATATTTTAAAAAAATAATTGTTTTCAATAAATTGACACTAGCAACTTCTCCCAATAGCTCAATATTATTTTGTGACAAAACTTGAACAAATGAATCAAGGGCCGCATGATTTAATAATCCATTATGCTCTAAATCGTTATGATCTATTATAGGAATTCTATCAATATCAAATTTGCCACTTATAATAGCAGAAGCATCTATACCCTCTATTCTAGCTCCTGGCAATTGATTCTTTGTTTCTTCTGTTAAATCTATTTTAGGAGGAGTTCCTCTATGTCGATGCTGATTTATTTCATCTTGAATAATAGCCTCAAACCCAACCATATTTTTAACTGTATTATCAATAGATAAAATATTATTAGTTCCTGTTGTAACCCTTGCTAACCTAATAAAAGAAGAAGGAACAACAATCGAAGATAAAATATATAAAAATTTAACAGATCTTGTACGAGATGTTGTAGAATTTAAAGTAACATATATATCTATAATGCTATTAACTGGTAAAAAATTTAATGAAGAAGGGATATTAGTCTCAGCGGCCATAAATGATATAATGCCTATACCAGGATTAATAGAAATTGATATACCTGTAGAAGTAGAATATTCTTTGTCTTCTACAACCCAACCATCAATTACCCCATTGCCAAAAACATTATACAAACCATATAATTGCTTATCTATCGTAACAAAACGATGTATTTCCTTAGAGATGCTTAATGGAGAATTTAATTGATCTCCAAAATCAAAAAAACCCAAATCATAATAGCGAGTTGTTCCCATTTTTATTTTCCTTTAACTAACCTGTTTTATTCCCCTACTGTATAATCACTTCCCCAACTACCAAAAACATAAAAATTGGAGCTATGAGGACTGTATAATTGAAAAGCTCCAAACTTATTCAAACCATCTCTTCCCTTTAGAGGAGATCTATCATCTTTATCATTTTTTAAATCAATATTCCGTTCTATTTTCCTTTGTATATCTTTCCCCAACCTTCTAGATAAATTATCTAAATTATCAAAATATGAATTTCTCATTACTATCTCCTTTAATGTAAATATTTATATTATTCATCTTCTTCTTCCCCTGAATCTAAAAGAGAAGACCCTCCATCTATAGGTTGATATCTCTCACATTCTACTTTCATCCACCATTTATTTTGTTCCGCATTTAAAGTATGTTGTATCTTCATTATTCTTGATACCTGACCATTAACTGCAATATAATCCAATGCTCTCAATGGTAGTCCATATGTTTCAAATGAATATTCTATAGCGGGTTTAAACATAACCCTATAAAAATCATTAATCTTTTGAGCTGCCCCCTGGCTACCCCAAATAGGTGCTCTCTGATAAAAAGTTTTCATATATCCCACAAAACCAGGCTGTAATGGATCGTCTAAACTATCCCAATTTAAATTATCATGAATTATCGGAGTTTGATCAGGAGTATTTGTTACAACTTTTAAATGATTATAAATATCTCGAACATTAAAATTTTGCTCTAAATTATTAAAAATACTTTGACCTGGAAATAATGCTGGATTACTTGTAAAATAAGACAAAACTTGAACCGATCCAGTACCAAGTGCTAAAGATTGAACAATGTCTCGATAATCCTCATAATGAGCAAAACCATGTTGATCAAAATAAAAAAGTTTTCCTGACTGCTTTGCTATTTTTTTAATAGCTTCCATATAATTTGATCCATCTCCAAACTTAAAAGCAGGCTGATCCAATCTATTATATGCACTTGGCAAAACATATGACTGGTATATCCAATACCTTCCATCTCCAGATATATGATCTTCCCCCTCAACATCTGTCCTATTATCTGATATGTACCTTATTATAGAACCAGGATTAACATCTCCCTCAGAACGAAAACCGGCTAAATCCATAATTTCTTTTACGGCATGAATATCATAAACTCCATCATAAAACGGAGAATTAAAAAACAACTGGTCTTCTAACACTTTCGTATAATCCTGAACTCTGCATGTCATTATACTAACGCCAGCTTCATAAGTAACCTCTCCTCCATAACAAATACCTGTAAATAACTTATAAAAACCAGGCAACAAAGTATAATTACAATCCCTATAACCAGCCCAGATATCCACATAAAATGCTCTATTCTGTAAATCAAAAAGAGCACCATAAAAATTCTCTGGAACAATCATACCAGGATTAAGTAAAAATTTAATTGTTCCTGTATGTTCTAAACTATGAAAATCGCTAGCCGCCCAATTTTCAGAATATTCTAAAACATTATCACTAACATCTATAGAAAGAACTTCATCTTCCCATCTAGATGTATTATCTGTCTGACTTTCTATACGAAATGAAGAAATAATAGGAGTTTTGCAATTAGATAATTTCCAATTTTCTTCAGGAAAAACTGTATCAAGATCAGAATCAGATATATAGTCTCTTCCTACCCAATCTGCTGGACTTGTGCTCGCTATAAGTCCATCTCCAAAAATATGATCCCCACATTGCATTTTTACACTTACTAAAAAACGAATTAATCTGCTAGCCTCATCTTCGACTTCAGAACCAGGAAATTTTCCAAGCTCTATCGAAGAGTCTTTTACTTCTCCAACAGAATCATCAGCAAATTGCCTAAGAGGATAATCATAATAAAAAAAGCCTGCTTTAAAATCGGTAGCATCATCACCAAATTCTATACCTTCCTTAAAAAATTGAGCATCATGAGTAAATAAATAATCTGCACCAGTATTATCAATAGAAGTATTGATTCTTCTAAGCAAATCTTCTACATATTCATTAGTAGCTGTTAATTTAATATTGTGAGCAACTCCACTAGGTAAATTAAAAAACTTAGGAAGAGTTATTATAGAATTATCACCCACTTTGTAACTTATAGTAGCAGATAAATCATCTATATCCCCAGATCTAGGAGGAAACACAAATTCTATATCCGGTGCCGCATATTGCAGAGGTCCAAAATTAAAAGCAAATTTACGATTCCCTCCCCAAAGCCTTAATAGCCCATTAGGTACCTGCATAAATGTTTTTTTAGAAACAATAACTATATCTCCATCTTCATCTGCAATCTCTTCTGAATCAATCCTATCAATAACCCAAGGTTTTAATTCTTGATTCTCAAGATGATCGAACTGAACAATAATATACCCTAAATGGTTTCTAACTGTAACTCTAAATTCTTTAGCGTTAATTAAATCTTCTCCAAGAATTCCCCCTCTTTCTTTATTAAAATAACTTAAAATTTGAACGTTATCTGTATTGTCCAGAGGATTCAGACGCAAAAAGACAGGATATTCTCTCTCACAAATAATTATGTAATAATTGTGTACCGGATCGACTGTCCCCATCTCTATAACATAATAAACTTGATCTGATAAACTTAAACGATGAGGAGAAAGTTCTACATCTTCTTCTGTTCCTATCTCAGCAACAGGATTTTTAAAATCTAAAGCTTTATATGAAGAGCCAAGAGGCATCGACAAAGGTACTAGATTATTTGTACTACTTGTTTTAGATAATTTTTTAAAATGGAAAAAAAAATCCTCTCCCTTAAACAAAGGAGTAGCTTTCTCCACCATCCAATGAACCCCCTGTCCATCACATCCTGATGCCCCCCTTTGCTGGACAAATTGAACATCCCCCATAGGCTTTACTCCTGCCCCCTTATATCCATCTGAATCAAGATATTCTTCTTTATAATCCAAAGAATAATCTTGTTTAGAATCAGATTCAACAGTAACATAAGGAGCATATCTCCACAAAGCATCAACCTTACACCCCTCTTCCAAAGGTCCTTCTGGTTCTAAAAAAGGATTTACCCCAACAATCCATTGGTGCTCTTTCTTATATCTAGTGTTAGCAGCATCATCACTTTCTCCAGATAAATCTACTGGCAAGCCATTTTTATCGGAAAAAGTTACCAAATAATTATGCCTATAAACATATTTAGACTTAAAATGAATTCCCTCTGTTCCTGGAGTAAAAGTCATAAGATTCTGAAAATTTTCAGGAAAAGCACCCCACACTTCTTTAGGAAGAGTTCTCTCGTTAAAAACCATTGATTCATGAACTTTTGCTGTTTTTACAAAAGGACACTTCTCGTTTATAAAACATTTTAATGCCAAAACCCCTGCTCCCTGAGCAGGACCAGGAACTAACGGATGTTTATTCCTAGGTATTAATCTAACATCATATGCTGGAATAAAAGGTGTTGACATAAATATATTCTCTCTTAAACTCTAACTTTATATAAAACTTCTGGTTTGGAATAAAATGAACCATTAAGAATCAAACCATTAAGAACATTAAAACTATCTTTATAAAAAATTCTATAATATCCTACACTATTGATAAAGGCAAAAACCTGAGTATCTATATCAAGACTAAATCTTTCATCCATCTTCTTTATCATATCGATATTAAAAGGAACATCTATTGCCATTTTAGAATCTTCTACAGAAACATCATTCTCCATTTCATATATAACCTGGTCTTTAATCTTATCAGGCATATTTCCTATAAGAAAAACAGGTCTATCATAACTATTCGCTGCAAATTCTAAATATTCTTTCATTGCCGAATTATTTCTTTCTCCCTCAGAATTATAATATACTTGTAATTGATCTACTCTTAATCTTCGACAAAAAAGCATTCCATTATGAAAATACAATAAAGAAATTATACTAGAATTTTGATTGTCTCTAACGACTTGTACATTCTTAATATCATTGGTTTCTCCTTCATTTAATTTTTCATCTGTAAAATTAAGATGAGCCGTGGCCGACTGCACATCGTATCTCCATCTATACCGATCTCCACTCGACTTAATATACAATTTTCCACCTAAAGCAAAAAACAATCTATTTATTCCTCTTTCATCAGTATGTACCGTATAAGCCATGCCTGGAAATGGCATTGTCATTTCTGTAGTATCCCCTAAAAAATCAAATCTAACAGACTGATCTATGACTGATGAATTTATTTCTTCCGCTAAAGCGATTTGATTTACAAAAAACTCATCTGCAGCACTGCCTTCTACAAAATAACTTGTTTCCTTCCTTAATCTCTTACCGAATCCAGTATAAGGCTCTAAATCTTCATCAATAACACCTAATCCATACTCGCTTAATGGACTATACCCTACATTAACATCATCAATATCTAATAATCTTGGATTAAACTTTCTATACATTAAAAATTTATCATTTAAAACATAAAATAAATCTAATTCCTCTTCATATATAGATTTTAAAGCTAATGGTAAACTTGCTGTTTCTCCATCTAACAACCTAAGAACATCTTTAAAATTAATCCACGTTTTACCATCATTTCTAGAAACAGCTACAGAAATATTGCCGCTGACGATATCCGCATAAAAAATGAAAATGCCTCCATTTTCATCATCTATAACAGACATTTGATCTGCATCAATTTTATAATCCTTAAATCTATCATCTACTATAACTGCTGTAATCTCTTCTATATCTGCCTTATGCCAGAATTCACCTAAAAAACTAATAGGACCTCCATAATAATATTTACAATCTATAATAGTTGTAATTGATTCGCTAAGATCTATAGAAGAGGGCATTATTATATTATTTATTGCAGTTTCCTTAGAATCAAAAAAAAGAGTTACATATCTCTCATCTGCCCCTATACTAGGGCTATCCTTATATTTTACTATCATTTTATAAAGAAAAGTATCTTGTTCTAAGTTAGCTTTAGGAACTGTATCAACAAAATCAAGGCCAAATGAAGGATCTAATAAATTAACAGTCTCAAAAAAATCTGTTATTCCCTGACAACAAGTTGTGAATGACGAATTTTCTATTGGACTTCCAACAATATAGCTAGGAAAATCCCCAAGTATATTATTATAACCTATAATTGCATATTTATCATGACTCTCTACAAGGCTTACGTCATCAGTTCCAATATCTTCTCTTTGATGAATTTTCGTTTCATCTACTTCCACTGAATTCAAAGAAACTCCGAGATTGCCATCATTAAAAAGATGATAAGCCATAGAAGAATGATAGCCTTCTTCTTTAAAAACAACATAAGAATTATCAGTAAAAATATTTCTATCCGCAGAAATTGTAGACGACATTGCAGCCTGGGTATCAGCATAAATCATACTCCAATTATTTACTGAATCCCCTCCCACCTCTTCCATATATATTCTTGATTTATCTACAAAATTTCCACAAAGATATCCTGTTTGAAGCAACCAATAAGATTCAATTGCCCAGCCAGCAGGTCTCCATTCAAATACATGACTATTAATATAATCTGTTGATAAAAACAATCTTCCATCTTCAGCTGGATCGTAGATATGACAACTATAATATATCTTATTTTTATATTCTTCATCACAAGAAAAATCAGATCTTGGACGAGACTCAGTAGTAATAAACTCGGCACCTGATAAATCATAACCCTTTGTGCCAATGAGTAATATATTGCTCTCTTCTAAAGAATTATCTATATCTAAATGAACAAAACCCACTCCTGTACCAGCAACTGAGACATTATATTCACTTACCTCATTTAATGCTAAAGCAAAAGGGCGATAATAAGGAATTTTTTCTCTATCGAATAATAAACTATTACTAATTACACTAATATCAAATAAAAACCCAGGCATAGAATCTATACGGAGATGCTCTTCTATTTTTTCTTCTAAATCTTCATCTAAATAAGTGCCATCTGGTCCAGTAGGAATAGTAAAATCTAAATTTTCTAAATATTTTCTAAACCAATCTTGATCTCTTATAATAGATGCATCTAAAATTAATTCAGCAGTCCAAGTAACATTTTCTCTATTAAATGTAAGCCTCTTTAACCCTTCATAATCAGCTGCCCAAAAATCCTCTACTTCTTCTGAATTGACTTGTGAAAGTCTCCAACCCTCCAATTCTCCAACTTCAAATGACCCTGATAAAAAATTATTTACTGTTAATTTGAAATCATCATCATCAGCATCTTCTTCAAGTATTTCAGCAGGAACTTTCCATATACAAATCTTATAATTAAAAACATCTATCTCACTTCCTATTTCTTGTTTCCATCCAGAAACTCCAAAAGTATTATCTTCTCCTACCTTACCTACATGACGAACATTTTCTCTTATTCTTCTCTCAGAAGCCATTAAAAAGGTGACATAAACATAATCTCCTGGAACCAAATCATCAGTATCGATCTTAATAGTTTTATCCATTATATCATTTTGACTATCAGTTTCAAACGGATAGCTTCTTTTTCCGCTAGCGTCAGGATTGTCTCCTCTAAATTTTAATCTTCTATGATCTCTTGGTATCTCTATAAATAAATTTTCTCTACCATCTGACACATCTTCAAAACTAATTTCTGGCACTCCTCTTCCATTCTGGAAATCTCCCAAATCATTAGTTATGCCTCTAATATCTAATCTTGGAAATCCCAAATATGATCCAGCATCATACCTTCCTATAACCGCAAGTTGTTCATCTGTAAAAGTTAAACCCAATTGAGCAACAGTAACCCCTCCTTCTACTGTAAAATCCTCTTTAACCACTCCAAAAACTGACAAAGGATAACCAGGAATCTCAATTATTCCTGTATCATATACCTCATGAGTTACTTTAAATTTTTTATTAAATACAACTTCAGTATCACAAATATGATAAGTCATATTTGTTGTGCCTTGAGCAATACCCCCGAAACCGATACCCCCAAGTCCTAAATCTCCTCCAACAATACCAGGAAGACCGGGAATAGTCCCAGGAGAAATAGGATTGTTAACAGAGCTTTGCATAGTTTTACTAAATTTTATTTCTATTTTTATTGCAGAAGCTGGAAGTTGTCTTCTTCTTTCATGAACACCAATTAATAATCCTTCTTCGTCTCTTATAGGAGTATAGATTAATCCTTTACGCCTATTATTTCTAATTCTTCTTTCCCATACATCAATTTGGACCTCACTAAGACCACTTAAATCATGCTCCGCAGTAAGATATTTATAAATAAAACCATCTCTTATTAAGTCGGAGTGATTATAACAAAGAAAACCATCTGGTGTAAGGGTAATTGGCATAAAAAATTAGATTTAAAAAAAAATTAAACTGATATCCGGTTCATAGCATTTACTACCCCGGATTGAATTTTAGATTCTACCTGTCTAGCTACTTGCTGTCCAATATCTCCAGCTCCATCAATACGAATATTAAAATTAAGATTACCTAGATTTACTACTGCACCACTAGGAGACTGAGTAGTCAACAACGATGCTGTGGGAGAATCTTCAGTACGCAATCTCTTTCTTGACTCATATTCTTCCCTACTAGCATCTAATTTAGCATGTTTTACCATATAAGAACTTAGAGAATGAGAACCTTGCCTTTTCATAATTATTCTTTCTCTCTGCTCTCGTCTTTTCATTTTTATTTTCTCTCTTTTTTCTTGTCTCTTCATACTTACCTGTAAAGTTCTTTCTCCAACTCTTCTTCTTCCTCTTGTTCCCCTTCCTATTCCTCCAAATAAATCATATGCTCCTCCCATTTTAAAAAGAGATCCATATCCACTTCCCCCCTCTTTAGGACGAGAACCATATCCAGTTCCCCCGCCTAATGTAGTGCCTCCTGTATCCCAATTTGCTTCATTTGCGGTATAATGTTCCGGGTATTCAGTAGAATATCTGTCTTTTAATATACCAAGACTCCCCTCTTTTTCTTTAATTTGTTTTTCCGCATTTAATTGTTCCTCGGACTTTTTCGGAGTTTTTGACTTCCACACAGTATACAAACCAACATTTAACGGAACTTTTTCAGTTGTTTCTTGTCTTTTTTTCTCTACATCAGCCACTGCTCTTGTTTCTCTTTTTATCTCTTCTTCTTTTTCTTTAATTTCTTTCAATAATACATCTATTTCTGCCTGTACTTCCTGGCTCGGAGGCTGAATTGAAGGCTCTCCCCCCTCTGTTTTATCCGCAGGTAATTTACTAGGCACACCCGCTCCCCCTCCACCAGCTCTCGCTGCTGACACTTGTGCATTTTTAATACCCTTCGCAAAACTCGCCATAACCTTTACACTCTCAGGACCGGCACTAAGAAATGCGTTCATCCTCATAGTCAAAGCTGTTATAGCTGTAGTAAGTTGTCCTGTACTAGCGGTATTATCTGACATTGCATCTACTTGCCCCTGCACCTTATCTACCATTTCTGGGGATACCTCTTCTGCTGCCTTTCTCTCAAACAATTGAGCATTAGATAAATCGACAGTCTGCTTTTTCCCTTCATCATCAATATAAGATCTTTTTATTGAATAAGCAGGAGTAAACCCTTTTGATCGTTGTAATGCTTGTCCCCAAACCGAAAACTGTTCAGATGTCCTATAGCCGCTTGTAAGAGCACCACTCGGACCAGATAAAACAGCAGCATCTCCAGCCATTCTAAGGGCACTTCCCATTGCTTGAGTTTCTGTGAATAATATTTTAGTAAAAGTACCTGCCCCAGTGTTCATAGCACTGATAGCTCCAATCCAACCATCTCTCAATGCTTTTACTGTCTCAGCTCGTCTTACATGAGAATCAAGAATTTTATTACTGATTTCTAAAAGTTTATTTTCAGCATCAAGCATTCCTTGTTTTCCTTCTTTCGTATGTGCTATTGATTGATACATCGCCATATGTTCTTCTTGAATACGTTTCTGCTTATGCAATGTTTCAATTAATTTTGTGTCCATCTGGTACAGCTTTGCCCTTAATTTAACAGTTGCCCCTACTCCAATGGCATAATTGCTAGATAATGAAACTATTTTTTGTAATTGTTGAGACTGTAACTCCACATTTCGAACCAGAGGATCATATGCTTTAGCTTGAGCACTAATTGATTTTATTCTCATACTCCCTATTTTAGCGAGTTCCTCTCTTTTATTAATTATATCTTTAAGAGCGAGTTGTTCTGCATCATATGCTTTTGTTATCTCTCCCTCATTACCTACCTTTTTAGCAGCCTCTAGTTTTTCCGCTTTTATTTCCCAAGCTCCAACTAATTGCTCTAAATGCTTAAATGCCTCTTCCTCTGCTCGAAATGAAAACATTAATGACTCTTTAAATGAACCTCCCAAGCCACTAAAATCAACCTGTCCTGTCAAACCCATAAGTTCAACTATTGATGACAAAAGACTTACTTGTGCTTGATAAGATGCTGTTACTTTTTCTGAATAAAGTCCCTGCATTCTTATCATTTCCATATATCCTTCTGCCTTAGCTCTGGCCGAAGAAAGAGCATTCGTTGCTCCTCTTAATTTATCATTCCCTTCTTCCTCTATCACCCTTGTTCTGATCATCACTTTTAATTGTTCTTCTTTCAAATCTAAAGCATTTTTTTCTGCTTTTATGTGATCTTTATATTTTACAGGATCTTTCTGATATTTTGCTATTCTTATATTAATTTGACCTTTTTCATCTTCTCTCTTTTTCCTTTCTTTATCAAAATCATCTGATGACAACCAGGTTTTTCCTTCTTCTTTATATTTTATTGTCATTCCTTCATCAAACTTCTTCCTTGCATCGTCAAACTTTCTTTCTGCAACCTTTACAAATTCCATAGCCTGCTTATATTTTTCCATATCAAATGGGTCTTCCATCACTTTTTTCTTTACCTTCTTTAGACTTTCTAATCTCTCTACTTCTCTTCCTATTTTTGCCAATTCCTCGGCTATCTCAGGAGGAACTTCAAGAAAATCCTTTAAAGTTTTTCCTTCAACTAATCGACTAATACTAACTTCTAGATCGTCTATTTGAGCAATAAGCCCTATTACCCCTCCTATCACTGCTCCTATTGCCGTTCCTATAACAGGAATCATCGTTCCAATCATTGCTCCAGTCCCTGCTGCTCCTGCTATAGCACCTGCACTTTTGGTTACTCCAGCTACTCCAGCGGCTTGATACCGTCCTTCTTCAGCAAATTTCTTCTCTAAAGCTCCTCCTGCAGCATACGCAATTGTTCCCCCAATAGCCGCTGCTCCACCACTTTTCAAAATACCTGCACCTTTTAAATTAGTCATTCCTTTCGCTAATCTACCAACTTTCGGAGCTACATACGCCGCTCCCCCCATTCCCAATACACTTGCAGGATTTATCCCCGCCATTCCCCCAGCTGCAACTTTAGAAACAGCTGCCCCCCCTCCTATAGATCCTGCCAATACTCCTCCAGCAATTCTACCCTGGAAATATCCCCCAGCTGCAGCCATTCCCACTTTAACAGTCCCTAAAGCAAGACTAGCCTTTATAAGAAGTGAGACCCAATTCCCTGTTGTTTGTAAATTTTTCTCCATCCAATTACCTATACGTGTAAGTACAGGAAAAAGAGTTCTTCCGAAAAGAAGAGCAACTTTCTCAACTTGTCTTCTAAAAGCTTGCATCGCTTTAATATGTTTTTGATATTCTTCGTAATCTCTTGACCCTGCCTGTGAGAGCTGTCTATTCCCCCTTATTATAGACATTATGTTTCTATATTCTTCTGTTCCTAACTTATTTGAAAGATATAAAGATTTAGCCATAGATTCGCTATAACCATCTAAAGCTTTACCACCTTTCATTATATTTTTTACTAAAATAGGATATTTTTGAGAAAGAGAAGACAATGTCCCTATATATTTTTTTGCTTCACCACTATTTGCTCCAACTATCTTTATTATTCTTTGGAGAGCATTCTGAAAATCTCCAAAATTAACATATGCCATTCCTTTTTCAAATTCTTGAAATAATTCTATAGTTTCTTGTCTCGCAAAACCTGTTGCAGAAGAAACTCCCATAAGACTTGTTTCTAGTTTTCTTAATCCAATGCCTAAACGATTTACTCTAGCAGAAGTAGCTAATAAAGATTTCTCATAAGCCATCGTAGTTTTTACAGCACCTGCAAAAGAAGCTGGAAGAAGTAAAGACTTCCCTAACCTTGCAATTCCTCCTACGGCTTTTCCGAGAGAGCCATAACTAGCGGTAAGCTCATGTATAGCTTTTCTATGCAATTTGCCGCTTATTGTAGCACTCTTGTGCATATTTGCATACTCTTTAGATAAAACTTGAATAGCTTTACCCAAAGTGCCATATTTTTTCTCTAGATCATTTGTATTTCCTGAAAGAAGGGAAGTATTTTTAGCAATATCCTTTATTGCCTGACTAGTATTGGACACTCCGTGCATCTCGAGATAAAGACCCAACACTTGTTTAATTTCTTCTCTGTCCATAATAATTCTTATTGAAAATTAAAAAGTTGATTTCTTTTATTATACCACAAAAATATCTTTATTCCTCTATTTTCTATCTTTAAGGTATAAAAAAGAAATAAGATTAAGTTAATAATCCGCCAGTTTCAGCATCTAATTGAATACCTATAACATTAGCTATTATAGGATGAAGGTTTTTAACATTATTTGCATTTACTTCTACCTTATTACCTTCTTCATCTTCTAAATCCCAATCTTTTATCAACAAACTAATTTTTTGGTACCTAGCCGCCAAGGGATTAAAATCAACATATGCCCCATCTTTTGTCTTAAAAATGTCATCATAAAGACCAATTGTATCCCCAAAAGAAGGTCTTTTAAATGTTGCAGTAAATGTTTTCTTTTCATATGTTTTATTAGGATTTAATAAACCCTTTAACCCCTCTTCATTAACATCTGCCCAAACTAAACCTTCATTATCTACAGCAACATAAAATTTAACCTTGAATTCTTCATCGCTTTGTATGAATAAATTTTTCATTTTTTTCTCCCTTAATTATTAATTTTTAGGCTTATTAGCCGCATTTATTATTTTATTATAAGAACTCATGATTGTGCTTATCGCCGCTATAGTTTTAGAATCTTGCCTATCAACTACATCTGGTGGCCAACCAAATTCTTTTGCAAACAAAAAATATGTAACTTCTTTAGAAGTATTTTTACTTAATACTTTCCGGCCTCGAGCTAAATCAACACCGGCGATAATTAGTTTTTTGATTCGTCCTCCGTATAGCTGATAATATCATTATATTTATCATATAATTTTACTACTATACTTGCAGGAAGCTTATCTATATTTGCCGCACTAACAGGAGTATCTTGACCATCCACCTTAATATTCCAAGACTTCAAACAACGCTTGATAATACTATCCCTATAAACAATAAAATCAAATTGTCTCTCTCCTGATATTGGATCTACATTCTTATTGGCAATTGCCATAATCTCATTTTGATCCTTCCATCTTAATGAACTCCATTTCGTCTCTAAAACCTCCACTCTTCCCTGTTCTTCAGGTTCTAAAAGAAGATCTTGAGCTTTTTTATCATCAAGTATAATAAGCTTTTGATCTTCTCCTGTCTTTTTCAACTCATAGTAGAGTTTAATTGTAGTTAAATCTGTTACTTCTAATAAAGACATATTAATTCTCCTTTTCTAAAATTTTATTATTTTAATTAAAGATTGCCCATACATATTTATCGGCATAAAAAGTTTTTTTTAAAAAAAATGAAAAAATTAAATAGAAGAACAGAGAATTCTGTTCTTCTATTTAACTATGGAATGATATTATATGTATTAATTTATTACTCAATACCAGAAATTAGAGGATCAAGATTTCCAAGAGTACCTGATGCTGCATTAACCAAACTATGCCAAGCAACAGTACTTTCAAATAAATCATTTGTTAATGCTATCTCTTCAATTTCAAATACAACATTAGGCAATCTAACTATAAATTTGCCCTGACAAGTCTCTTCTGTCTCAGGTATAGATGAATCATAACCAAATCTAATTTCAGTAACCTCATTACAGAACTGATCATTAGTAAATGCTAAATCTCCAAGTGACTCATGCCTACCCATTAAAACAGCATTACCATTTACATCTCTTTTTGTAGGAGCAATATCTTGAGGAACTAAAAGACCGTTCAAAGTATAAAAACGCTGAACATTATTATTAATATTAACCTCAAAAGATCTAATATAATCTCTATCTATCAAAGCATTAGGAGCAGGAGGAACTGATAATCTTCCAGTAGTGTGATTAGTATGAGCGGGATTTCTATAAATTTGAAATACAGCATCATTCCATGTAACTACTCTGGTTACCGGCATCTGGGCAAGAGTAGGAGGATCCATATCATCTGAAAGTAAACCTGTTTCTACTAAATGTGCTCTTTGAATCCTATCGGTTCCAATAACTCCTAATGTTATGTTAACAGATTCTTCTGCAGCAACACTCATTTGCCATGTATTCATAACATTATCTGTATATCTAAATTCCGAATGATTAGGATTATCATTTTGAGCATATTTAACATCAAATGTACTTTTTAACAATACTCCAGAAGTAGCATCCCTGTATGCCGCTAATTTATAAGTTTCTAACAACATATTCCCGCCGCCATCAGGAAATCCATATAAAGCAGGAAAAGCAAGAGTTCCTTCTATAACCCTAGGACCTAATTGATAAACAGATCGATCATATCTGCTATCAATTACATCTGGTCTTGTAATCTCTTGTTTTAATGATAAATCAGCAGAAGTAACCCGAACAATTTGCCCATCAAGCTCTCCCCCTATAAATCTAACAAAACCAACAAAACCCATATATGCAGGAGGTATACCTGGTGCCATTTTAATTCTCCATTCTTAATTTATATTTTATATTTTTCATTACCATTACATAAAAACAAATATTAAGCAGATGGACAAATCTTCCAACCGCCAGTATCAAAACCTGCAAGACGACTTAATTCTTCCCAATACCAAGGAACGCAACCATTGTCCCAGACCGTATCCATATCTAATTTAACAAAAACAGACAGTTTAGAACCATATACTCCAATTTGAGTAGCAGTTGCAGTAGAATTATTAATAACATAATTATTAATAGCTCTTACGGCTGATACATAACCTGTTATACTGCCAACTAGTGAAGTCACATATGTTTTGGCGTTATTACAAGGGGTTAATAGAGCTAATTCTAATTCTGTAGCTCCAGGAGTAGCACTAGTTATATCAACCACTACATCTAGAGCATCTTCCGCATATTGATCTGCCCCAACAATGCTACTTCTACTTGCGTGATAAGCATCTGCCAATAATTTATAAGTTGCTGTAGGTATTTGTGCCATGTTCAATTTCTCCTATCTAACTGATTTTATTCAATATTTTTTGTTAACCTATTTTTGACCCATAAAGATTAAGATTCTTAATTCTTATAAAAAATCCTTTATTTTATTATCTTATTTTGAAAAACTTTTTTTATACCTTTGTTTTTTATATTTTTTTGTCTGAGAAAACCCCTTCCTTTATGGGAGGGGATAAATCAGACACTCTAAATATCTCAAAATAGTTAAAGGTTTTACTTATAATAAGTGAATAATTAAATAGTATAATCTTAAACAGTTCTTTAACAATTGAATAGAGTAAGTGGTTTTACAAGGGAAAACTGTTAAACAGTTTAACTTCTTGTATGTAAAACTCTTAAAGTTAAAATAGTTCTTTTCTTTTTCAGAGAGTACAACAGGTAAGCAAAGACAATAAGTCTTACTGGTGAAGAACCTAAAGAAAACAAAACTCTGATATCTGTCTTTAAGACAGACTACGGTAGGGACGACCGAAAAGTAAAGCTCGTGAAGAGAATGTAAAACTAAATTGTTTAATTTTTTAATCATTTTAGTAGTCTCAGTGAAACGAGAATCCTCTACCCTTGTGGTAGAGGAGGTTCAAAGAATCATAGTTATTAATACTTGTTCCATGATAGAGGGTTCTAGATGTTGCTATTTTTATTTTTTTATACCAGTTCATTACTTCCTGTTTTTCTCCCTTTTTTCCATTTCTGATAACATATCTTCCATATGTTTAAGTCCAACATAATAATCAGGATGTTCTTCTAAGTGGTCCATTGAAATCTCTCTTGCTGTATCAGGATCATTAGAATGCTCAAATTCTATAAGATGCCCCTTCTCTACGTCTTTTTTAGGAAAATCAGATGGAACCTTATTATCAGCTTTCCCTCCTTTTAATTTATCTTTATATTTAGAAAATTTAAACCAGTTCATGATTTATTCCTTAATTGTTTATAATAATCTAGTCTAATTTGAGACATTTTTCTTTTACTCTCTTCAGTGTGCTTTCTTCCTCTTGAGGCATCTCCTATTTTTCGTTTTGTTTCTTCTCTCATATTTTGGTGTGCTTCACTCATATTTTTTAAAGCTTGTGGAGTATGTTTGTATCCTAATAGTGTATTTCTAATTTTTTCTTTATGTTCTTCACTTTTTGGTTTCCCTTTACTAGCAATGCTCATTTTTTTTCTTGCTTCTGCACTTTTCTTTTTTCCTAAATTAGATTTGCTTATTTTTTCTTTTTGTTCTATAGGCATTTTATATCCAAGATGAGAATCTCTCATCTTTTTTCTTGTTTCTTCTGATGGGTTCCATCCTTTTCTAGATTCAGATAATTTTCTTCTATGTTCTTTAGTTCTATTTTTAGCAAGTATGCTTAATTTTCTTCTTGTTTCTTCAGAAACAACCTTATTATTTGCCGTAGGACAAATATTATATCCCAAATCTCTATTTGATGATTTATGTAATTGTATTAATTTATTTTCTTCTGCCTCCAAAAAGTTTTTATTACATTCCAATATTATAGAAAAAATAAAATTATTTTCTCCATATTTATTCCAAGATTTTTGCAAATAGTCATTTTCATGTTTATTTTTTCTTAATTTATACCAATGAGATCCTTTTCGTTGTGACATATTCTTACTACTTCCTATATAAATTTTTTTATTAATCATGTTTTGTATCATATAAATCCCTATTTTTTCATAATAACACCCTTAAAAATACATATTTATAAGTGTTATTTTACATTTCTACTTATTTTCCTCTTTCTAATTGTTTTATTTTTAAACCAGTTCATTATTATAATTTCCTAAAATTATTTATTACTGAGTTATCAAATTATATTCCTTAGCTACAATTTCTTCATATTGAGGTTTTATATCTTTCCAATAATTTTTACCTTTTTCTCCTAAAAATATTGGTGATGGATAAGCTAATGCTCCATACATCCCCAAATGTTCTATTTTTAATCTATCTCCTAAATTAAGAACATTTATAACTTGTTGATGTAAAAGGGCATTCGCATCCCATAAATATAAATCTCCGTTAGGCATTAACAAAGCTCTTGCTTCTTTGTAAGGAGTATTTCTAATGATTCTATCTGCATTCTCCCTAGTTGGGTTCTTATGGATAATTGTATCCCCAACTCTTAATGCTTTTTTATACCAATTCATGTTGTCTTTCTCTCTTTTTGTCATAAAATATTTCATTATTATATTTCATAATAAATTCATTTGATAATCTTTCTTTTATATCAGAAATATACTTTGAAACACAATTACTATCTGATAAATAAATAATATTTATTTCTTGGTAATATTCATCATCGAAATTGTTTTCTTTAACCTCAGATACTAATACAATTTTATTTTTTCCTCCAAAACTAATAGGTTCTAAAGAACGATAGTTTGTTTGCCATAAATTTTTACTATATTCAGTTAATCTATGTCCTTTTTGAATTACAAAATCTGCTGATTTTCTATATTGTTGCTCTGTTTGAGCAACATCTAAATTAGCAAATTGTGGAAATTTCTCATAAAAGTATTTTTTCTTACTTTGATACCATTCACTTTGATAATATGTTTGTATTTGTTTAGCAAGAAGTCTTAAACAGCTTTTTTGTATAAGATCAGGAATGTAGGGTTTTAGTCCATTTAATATTTTTTCATCTATTTCTTTAAATTTATAACGAAACATCTCAAAATAGCAGTTTATAATTTGTTCCATCTGACTTTGTAAATTAGAGGTAATAAAATAAGCCATATGTTCTGGAAAACTACTACTATCTAAGGAAAGTCCTATAGTTTTTACGATACAATATTCTGGTTCTACAAATAAATCTTCATCCATAACAACATGAGGAGTTTTGGATTCAATTTTTACCATTATAATACAATTCTTATCTTCCTCTTTGAACTTTCTAGAACTTTTTCTAGCAGAAGAAAGAGCAGTTACTAAATTATTAGTTAAATAAGAACCTCCATAACTTCTTATAGAGTTATAATCTAATTCATTATCATATAGAAGTTCTTTGCCAGGAACCAATCCTTCAGATAATACAGAAGACATATTTTGTATTCCTGTGCCATGATACATATACATAGAAGAAGCAAATTTTATATTTTTAAACCAGTTTATAGATCTTTCTCCAAAAAGTTAATTTATTATTCAAAAATAAATCATAATTTTCCTTTGATTTTATCGATATTATATAAGATAGGAGAAAATAATGGTTAATTTTTTTATATGTGTTGTTTTATCAATGATGATTTCTTTTGGAATGGCTATAGCTTTAGTTGAAAAAGGGCATGATTATCCAATCCGTAAACCTAAAATAATATTAAGAAGATTTATTAGAATATTCTCAAGAAAAGCTGATAAAGTTCTCTTCTGCACTACATGCAGTTCGTTCTGGTGTTGTATAATTTCTGATTTAGCTATAGGTATAATTGCTTTAGTCTTTTTCGGTTTTCCTTATTTTTTCTGGCCTTTTTCTGGTTTTGCTGCTGTTGGATTTTCATGGTTTATAATTGAGTTCCTTAATGCTA
>Ga0208769_1000102_pt1 | contig 42426 bp, 67 predicted proteins | sample AntAceMetag02UKC_FD_184768 | JGI IMG/M metagenome (GOLD analysis project Ga0208769, IMG submission 184768) | Saline lake microbial communities from Ace Lake, Antarctica- Antarctic Ace Lake Metagenome 02UKC (SPAdes) (version 2) | ecosystem: Environmental > Aquatic > Non-marine Saline and Alkaline...
GAGTTGCACATTTTTTCAAGGGTTTTGATATAGGGGGATACCCCATGAGGCGTGGACCGGCACCAACGCCGACGGCAATTTTGGAAGCTCGCGGATCCTGGCTCGCTAAAACGCGGGCGGCAGAACCGCAAGCGACCGGTGTAATGGGCGATCCGCCGGCCTGGCTGAATGATTCGGCGCAGGAAGTATGGAGGCAGATCAGTGAGCAGTTAGCGGACATGGGGGTAGGCCGACTCCCTGACGCGAACGCACTGGCGAGGTATTGCCACGGGTTTGTTCGGTGGCGGCAAGCTGCGGTGTTCGTGGACAAGCACGGTGAGACGTATCCGCTGAAAGACAAGAACGGGGAGTTGCGATGTTTCATGCCGTGGCCCCAGGTTGCGGTGCTGAACCAGATGAGCGTTGTGTTGTTGCGACTGGAGCAGGAGTTCGGATTGACGCCGTCGGCCCGGACTCGGATTGAAGTGGACATACCGGCGGCGCCAGACACGGCCGGCAAGGGTCGATTCTTCGCAAAGGTGGCAGGGTAAATGAAAATCAGAGACAGAATCAAGGAGCTGCGTCGCGTCCGGGCTGGCGACCTGACACCAAACCCCCGCAACTGGCGAACGCACCCGCAGGCCCAGGTGGACGCCCTACGTGGCATCATTGCCGAGATAGGCTATGCCGATGCCCTGTTGGCCAGGGAGCTACCGTGTGGCACGTTGGAGCTTATCGACGGGCACGCACGGCAGGAGCTGGACCCGGATCAGATTGTGCCCGTGCTGGTTCTGGACCTCGATCAGGACGAAGCCCTGAAGCTGATGACGGTTTTGGATCCGCTGGCGGCAATGGCCGAGGCGAATGAGTCGGCGTTGGAAAGCCTGCTTGCGGAAATCCAAACGGATAATGAGGGCGTGCAGGCGATGCTCGACGAGATGGCAGCCGAACATGGGATGGGTGGGGAGGAAATCCCGGCTGCCGACGCCGAGCCGCAGATCGACCGGGCGGCGGAACTGCAAAAGGAGTGGGGCACCGAGGCCGGGCAGGTGTGGGAGATACCCGGCCAGGCGGGTGTTCATCGTGTGATGTGCGGGGATTCGACAAGCAAGGAGGACGTGGGGCGGCTGATGGGAGAGGCGAAAGCGGATATGGTTCTCAGTGATCCTCCTTACGGGGTAGCTTATGTCGGCAAGACCAAGGATGCCCTGGAGATCGAAGGTGACGATTTGAACGAGGGTGATCTCGCCAAACTCATCGCGGCAGCCTTTGATCTCGCTGAGGCAAACTGCCGACCGGGTGCCTATTGGTATGCAACGGTCTCGCCGGGACCGTTGCATCTCCTCTTTGCAGCAGACTGGAATCGCCGAGGTATTCTTCGGCAGATCATGGTGTGGGCGAAAGATAGCATGGTCCTCGGGCACAGTGAATATCATTACCAGCACGAGCCAATTCTATTTGGGTGGGTGCCGGGCAACCGACACAAAAACAGCGACCGCACGCGGACGACACTATGGCAACACGACCGGCCAAAAGCGAGCCGTGAACACCCAACGATGAAGCCCATTTCCTTGTGGGCAACAGCCGTGCGGGACGGCTCACGGCCTGATGAAACGATTTTCGACCCTTTCCTTGGATCGGGCACGACGCTAATAGCAGCCGAGCAGCTTTCCCGCATCTGCTATGGAATGGAGATCAGCCCCGCCTATGTGGCGGTGATACTACAGCGGGCGAAGGACTGCGGGCTAGAGCCGAGGATAGAGGGAGTAACTTGACAGCAACAGCAACCATCAACATGGACCTCCAGCGAACGGCGCGGCTGATACCCGGCTACGACCCGTTCGCCACGGCGTCGAAGGGTTGCTGGTTCGATGCTGACTCCGCACAGCTTGCGATTGATTTCTTTCCCGAGTGCCTACAGCACATCGAGGGATCATTAGCCGGCGAGCCGTTTGTGCTGGAGCCGTGGCAAAAGGCGATTGTCGCCAACCTGTTTGGCTGGAAGTGGCGAGACGACAAGGGCCGCGAGGTCAGACGCTATCGGCAGTCGCTCATATTCGTACCGAGAAAGAACGGCAAGACGCCGCTATGTGCTGGGATCGGCTTGTATTGTTTGTTCTGCGACCCAGAGAAGGGCCAGCAAAACTACATTGCGGCGTCGACCCGCGAGCAAGCGAGTCTACTGTTTCGTCACTGCCGCGGGATGGTCGAGCAGGAGCCGACGCTCGATGCCATGTGCCGCGTATTCGGAGGCAACGCACCGGGCGGACAGTCACAATCCATTGTCAGAAATACCGACACGTCATTCCTTAAGATCATATCGGGCGACGTATCGGTCGGAAAGCACGGCAAGAACCTGAACGTGGCAGTCGTGGACGAGTTGCACGAACAGCCGGGGCGCGACCTCGTGGACACACTCCGCACGTCGATGGCGTCGGCCAACAAACCGCAACCGCTCATGGTGTACGCCACCACGAGCGACTACGAGCGGGAAGGGTCGATTTGCAACGAGATGCACGGCTACGCTTGCAGCGTGCGAGACGGTACGGTGGATGACGTTCGGTTCTTGCCCGTCGTTTACGAGGCGAGCAAGGAGGACGACTGGACGATCCGCGACACATGGGCTAAAGCAAATCCCAACCTTGGCGTCTCTGTGTCGGAAGAGTACCTTGTGGATGAGTGCAAGCGAGCCAAAGATAACCCGGCACTGGAGAACCTTTTCAAGCGGCTCCACCTGAACATCAGAACGGAACAATGCGACCGCATGATTCCTATGGACCAGTGGGACGATTGCGGCGAAGCCTTCGACGCCGAGATACTGCGTGGCCGGCGGTGTTATGCGGGGCTGGACCTTGCCACGGTAAACGACCTTGCGGCGTTGGTGCTCACGTTTCCGCCGGAGGACGACAGTGGGCTCTATCATTGCCTGCCGTTCTTTTGGTGTCCGCGCGACGGAGCCGAGAAACGTGAGCGGCTACACCGGGCCTCCTACACGGAATGGGCAAGGGCTGGACTGATTGAACTGACCGCCGACAACAGCATCGACTATCGAGCGATCCGTAAGCGAATCAACGAACTCGGCAAGGAGTATGACATCCAAGAGATACCCTACGACCCCTACAACGCCACGCACTTAGCCACGGAACTGGGCGAGGAGGACGGGTTTCAAATGGTGGAGTTTCGGCAGGGAATGCTCAGTATGAACGAGCCAACCAAGTTCCTGCTTCGGTTGTTATTGGACGGTAGGTTGCGGCATGGTGGCCACCCGGTGTTGCGGTGGATGGCGTCGAACGCATCCGGCAAAACCGATCCGGCCGGAAACGTCAAACCCGACAAGAAGACGAGCGGCGAAAAGATTGACGGCGTGGTCGCTTTGATTATGGGCCTCGGGCGAGCGATGGTAGCCCCGCAAGAGGCGACGGCGGAAGTTCTCACAGTGGAGTGGTAGGTGATAACTGCAATCATTCAATCAAGGCTGAATAGTACGCGGCTCCCCGGCAAGGCACTCAGGACGGTGGCCGGAAAGAGCGTACTCGCTCACGTCGTCGATCGGGTGCGGGAGATGCGATCCGTGGATCGGCTTATCGTTGCAACTGCCATGCACGGCGGCGGCGCGATTGCCGCCCACTGTGAAGGGATATTTGCGCCGTGGTTTATCGGCTACCGCAACCGTGAAGAGAACGTACTTGGCCGGTTTGTCGCGTGCATGGAGAGCGAGCAGTTATTAGATAGCGACCTGATTGTCCGCGTGTGCGGTGATTCTCCATTACTTGACGCAATGGCGGCCGACGAACTGATTACGGAGGCGGTGGAGTGTGGGGCCGACTACACGGGTTATGGCATTGATGGCTCGGCGGCGGTGCTCAAGCCAACCGGCCTCATCTGTGAGGTTGTCAAGGCGGGTGCGTTGCGACGTGCTGACTATGTACTTTATGCAACAGCGCCGGAACGTGAGCATGTGACGCAATACATTTACCAGCATCCTGATCGTTTCTCATGCCGGCTCATGCCGATGCCTGAGTGGTACGACGGTCAGAGCTACGCAGTCGATACCGAGGCGGACCTTTTGCGAATCGAAGAGGAGCTGATTCATGGCTAAACTAAGCGAAGTGACAGTGAACCTAGTTACGAAAGTTCACAAAGTCGAGCATGTTTCAGTTGCGGTAAATAGACTGGTTATCGAAGGAAACAATATATTTTTAGATGGAGTGAAACAAAAGGGAGTTTTTTCCTACGTCTTGAATGCTGGCGTAAATATTACTCCGACAATCACAATAGTAAGCAACGTATAGGAGCTTGTATGCAGCTAGAAATTACACCGAACCGAGCCATCGGCGACGGGCACCCGTGCTTTGTGGTGGCTGAGATTGGGCAGAACCACAATGGCGATGCCTACACGGCCACGCGGCTACTGAAAGCGGCACACGACGCGGGTGTTGACGCGGTGAAACTATGCAAGCGGCACATCCCAAGCGAGTTGACGGCGGCCGAATACCGCAAACCCTACACCGGGCAGCAGTCGTTTGGCACGACCTACGGCGAGCACCGCGAGGCGTTGGAGTTGACGGCGGCCGAATACGCACACCTCAAAGACCGGATGCGATATAACCAGTGGCCGGAAGTTCTGTTTGCAACGGCGTGCGACCGGCAAAGCGTGGACGACATTGAGGCCGCGATCAATCCGCCGCTCTACAAGATCGCAAGCCGTGACCTCAACAATCTGCCGCTATTGGATTACGTGGCACGTCTCGGCAAGCCGATCATGCTATCCGCTGGCATGGCGACGGACGCCGAGATTCGGGCGGCGAAGGCCACGATACTAAACCACCACGACCGTCTAGTCCTCATGGTTTGCACATCCGAATACCCAACACCTAATGAGCATGTCTACCTGCGGCGGATACCGGAGTGGCGGGAACAACACGACGTGCTGGTAGGGCTGAGCGATCACACGGCGGGGATCACTGCTGGCATCTGCGGCGTGGCCCTCGGTGCGTGCGTCGTCGAAAAGCATATTACGCTTTCGCGTGCAATGAAGGGGACGGACCACGCGGGCAGCCTGGAGCCGGACGGACTGCGGCGGCAGGTTGCGAAAATCCGCGAGGTGGAAGCGATGATGCAAGCCCACACGGTCGAACGATTCGCGGAAGCCTACGCACTAGCACGATCGAAGCTGGGCCGGTCACTCGTCACGGTTCGCGCCATACGGCCTGGCGAAGTGATAACAGAGTCGGACGTGTGTTTGAAGTCGCCGGGGACGGGGGTTGGCTGGATGCAACGTGATATGATTCTCGGCAAGATGGCTCGGCGTGCGTTGCCGGCCGACGTGACTCTGTATCCGTCCGACGTACTGGAGGCCGTGCATGTATCTTAACGACGCCAAAAACAGAACGGAATCATGGCGACTGCGCCATAGCCCAGAGGCACGGGCCGCGCTCGGTGTGTGGCGATGGCAGGGAATCGACCGACACAAACTCGACATCTTGCGGCTATGTGCTGGGAAACGTGTCGTGGACTTTGGCGGGGCGGATGGTCCGCTTGGGCTGGGGGCAACCGTCGTGGATCTGAAGGCGGAGTGTAAGTCGCTGGATAACGTACAAGGCAAGGTCGATGTGATTTTCACGAGTCACACACTAGAACATTGCAAAGACGTTCGCGGTATCCTGCGAGCCATGTACGCGATGATGGAACCGGACGGTTATCTAATTGCTCACGTACCGGCGTGGACATGTGATAGGTGGCGTGCTGGTGGCTACGAGAACCCGGCACAGGAGCCACATCTATGGACGTTCGGCCTGGCTGATGACGGCCCAGTGAGGGTCGGCCACTACCTCAAAATTGACATGGAGATTAGGGCGGCCGGATTCCATGTTGATGCAGCAGAGCATTGCGGGGACAATAGTCTACTTGTGATCGGAGTAAAACGTGGCTGAGATTGTACGAGACGTGATCGCCGTGGCAGCGTTGGCATCAATTGGCGTCGGCTGTTGGTGGTTGCATCCGGCGGCGGCATTGATTGTCGTTGGCTGTTTATTGTTGGTCGGACTCTTTCACCAGTGGAGCTAATCATGCTTTCAAAGATATTCGGACTGGAGCCGCGCACGGTGAAGGTTATAACCGGCGCGGGCGTTGGGCAGGACTCTACGCTAAACCGAGTGTTTGGCGCATCGTCAACAACGTCGGCCGGCGTCGAAGTAACGGTCGAGGGTGCCCAAACGCTGTCGGCGGTCTACCGGGCCATCACACTGATTTCCTCGACGATTGCAAGTCTACCCCTCATGGTGTACGAGCGAGTCAACGAGAAGGGCGACAAGGAACCGGCTCGCAAGCATCCGGCATTTCGGTTGTTGCACAGTCGGCCTAATCCCGAAATGACGGCCTTCTTTTATCGACAGTCCACGATTCTCTACACACTACTCTACGGGCGACATTACACTTACATTGAGCGCGACGGACGCGGGCAGGTTGTCGGACTGTGGCCAATGCGGACGGGAGACGTTGGCAGGTCGCGATTAGCCGGCGGGCTTATGTACGACGTGAGCCGCGTACAAAATACGGACATGTTTCCGCGCCCGCCGTTTGCATCGAACACACAGACGCTTATGGGCCACGAGGTCATGGAATTGACCACGCATGACGGGGAGTCGATCATCGGCCGTGCCCATGCGCAGGAGCAACTTGGCGAGTCGCTGGCGGCTCAGCAGTTTGGGTCGGGATTCTACGCTGGCGGTGCCCAACCGTATTTTGTGATTACCGCCCCAGGCCGTGTCGATGGCGAGGAGTTCCGCAAGAACTGGGAGAAGTCGCACGGCGGATCAAAGCGAAAAATGGCGGTGCTACAGAACGGCATGGAGGCCAAAACGCTTGGGATGCCGCTGAACGATGCACAGTTCCTTGAGAGCCGAAAGTTTTACGTGACGGAGGTGGCTCGATGGTTTGGCGTGCCTCCTCACAAACTAATGGACTTGGAGCGGGCGACGTTCTCGAATATCGAGGAGCAGCAACTCGAATGGTACGAGGGACTGCTACCGTGGTTGGAGATGGTAGAGCAAGAGGCCGATCGGCAGCTATTGACCCCGACAGAAGCAGAGCGGCTATTCTTCGAGCACAACGTCGATGGGCTCTTGCGCGGCAACATCGCTGCACGCTATGCCGCCTACGCGAAGGGCATCCAGTGGGGATGGTTGAATCGCAACCAAGTACGGCAGCGCGAGAACCTCAACAGCATGGGCGAGGATGGCGACGTTTACATGGTGCCGTCGAATATGCAGGCGGCGAAAAAACTGACCGAGCCAACACCGGAACCGGCGCCGATGATACCACAGGCACCGGCCGAAAATCCAGACGATCCGACGGAGGAGGGCGACGTGGACGGAACGATTGAAGCGGCGGCGCGGACGGCATTGGTTCAGGCCGTGGATCGAATGATTGACAAGGAGGCGGGAACGATCCGCAAGGCGGCCATGCGTGCGGACTCGTTTATTCCGTGGCTGGAGGAATATCGCAAACACTGGCCCCGCAAGTGGGCCGATGGGCTTATCCCCGCAATGCGGGCCGTGAAGTCGCTGAACGTGCATGTGAACGATTCGCCGGCCGTGTGGGAGAATCGGTGTTCGATCGTGTTTGAGTCGCTACTCGACCTGACCGGCCACACGACAGCGAAAGAACTGACCGACCGAGTATCAACCGAAGTCGGCAAGTGGCCGACGGCCGAAGAAATCGTAAATCAACTCACGAAAGGGGAATAGAATGGAACTTGAAAAACGCCTTGTCTGCCACGACAAGCAGGAATTGCGGGTAGAGGAAGTGGATGGGAAGCCACGCATCAGCGGGTTGGCCGTGCCCTACAGCCAAACGTCGGAAGACCTGGGCGGCTTCCGCGAGATGTTTTCGCCGGGTGCCTTCGCCGATACGCTCACGGGCACCCGGGACGTGTTCGGCGACGTGGAACACGACTCGGGCAAGAAGCTGGCCCGTCGGTCGAAACAAACGCTAGAACTGTCAGACAGTCCGGAGGGGTTACGATTCGCAATGTCCCTGCCGGACACCACGCTCGGCAGGGACACCGCGCAGGAGGTGCGAGAGGGCCTGCTCGATGGAGTTTCGATTGAGTTTAGCGGGGCCAAGTCCAAATGGATTGGCAAGGGAGCGGACACGATACGTCAGGTGTCGTCCGCCGCGCTGCGCGCCATCACCCTAACGGCTTACCCAGCCTACCGCCAGACCGTGGGCACCGTGGCCATGCGTAGCCTAGAGGAGCACCGCAAGGCCGAGGAAGAGGAGAAGCCGCCCGAGGCCGACAATGAGGTTTTGCACAAATTGCTCGACTCGGCCGTTTAATTAGTGGTGTTGACTTTCTGAATGCGAAAATTACAATAGAGCGTGAAACTGAAATTTGCGACGGCGTTGCCGAAGCCCTTCTGACGAGTCTGTTCGCGTAGCGGGCGGCTTGCACGGTATCCATGTACCACGCGAGCCGCCCTTTTTTATTGGTGTTCCCGTGGTACCTAAACCACGAGGAGTATCAATATGGCGATCAACACGGCAGAAATGCGACAAGCCCGGCACAAAATCCTTACGGATGCTCGGGCCATTCTGAACAAGGCGGACGCCGAAAAGCGCGCCATCAACACCGAGGAGCGATCCGCGTGGGACAAGGCCTGGGCAGACGCCGAGACCAAGCGGGTTGAGATTGAGGACGCCGAACGCCGCAACGAGTTGGAGGTGGCCGAGGCGGAACTCGAACTCCGCAAGCTGGACGAAGCCAAGAAGGCAGAGAAGCCCGAGGAGCGAACGACCTACGGCCGGCCGTGCGACACTGTGGAGTACCGCACGGCGTTCGACTCGTATCTGCGGGGCAATGTCAATGCCGACGAGCAGCGTGCATTGAGCGCCGGCACAGGAACCGCCGGCGGCTATCTGTACGCCCCCGAGACGTTTGTCACCGAGTTAATCAAGAACGTGACCGACGCGACGATCTTCCGTCAAATGGCGCGCGTTCTCCCGCCGATCCCCGGCACCGACAGTCTTGGAGCGGCGGCGCTCACGGATCGCATGTCGGCAGCGGAATGGACCTCGGAACTCGGCAAGCCGAGTCGGGATTCTACGCTGGCCTTTGGCAAGCGGGCATTGACCCCGCACCCACTCGCCAAGGAAATCGTTGTCAGTAAGGTCTTGCTCCGCAAGGTTCCGAACGCCCAGTCGATAGTGCGTGAGGAGTTGGCTCGGGTATGTGCCGAGGCGATGGAAAACGCCTACATGACCGGAACCGGCGTGCAACAGCCGCTCGGTATCTTCACCGCCAGCGACGATGGCATTTCCACGGGCCGCGATGTTTCCACCGGAAACACGGGCACCTCCATGACCTTCGACGGCCTGAAGGCGGCCAAGTATACGCTAAAGCAAGCGTACTGGACATCGGCGCAGTGGATCATGCACCGCGACGGAATGCAGCAAATCGCCAAACTCAAGGACGGTAACGGCCGCTATCTGTTGCAAGACAGTGTGGTTGCCGGCGAGCCGGAGCGATTGCTTAACTTCCCCGTGCGGCTCTCGGAGTACGCGCCGAACACTTTCACGACGGGCCTTTACACCGCCATGTTCGGTGACTTCCGCGAAGCCTACTGGATCGTCGATTCGCTCGACATGGAGATCGTCCGGGCCGAGGAACTCCTCGTCCGAACGAACCAAGACCTATTCGTCATGCGGGCGAATTCGGACGGTGCTCCCGTCAAAGAAGAGGCCGTGGTTCGCGTGACGCTCGGCTAACATCACAACACCAACAAAGAAAGCGAGACCTTAATAATGGCTCAGCAACTTTCCAAAGGGATCAAGCAGACGGCCGTCTATGGTGTCACAACCACCACGGCCAACAGCACGCTCTACAGCGACTACGTGGATATGGCCAACTACAATGGCTGCATGTTCACGTTCCTGTTCAAGAGCACCGGAGCATCAACGGGAACGGCGGCCTTGACGATCGTGGCAGCCGATGCCAGCACGACCGCCGCCGCAAGCTACGCGGCAATCAGCGGTGCAGCCGTGACCGTGACCAATAGCACCACGGCCGACGATGCGCGGCTCGCGTCGATCGACGTGTACTATCCGCAGCATCGCTATCTTCGCGCGTTGTGCGTGAAGAAAGAAATGCTGCTCCTACAGGGCGTGATTGCCCAACAGTACGATCCGCGAGTGGAGCCGGCTGGCGACAGTACCACGCTTGCGGCTGCCACTGCGGCGGCGTGCAAGGTGACCGTGGCGATGGACTCGACCAGCACCTAGTTTTCACCGTGTCCTGAGTGACTACGCGGGGCGGCGGGCGCTATGCCTGCCCGTCGCCTTCGCGGCAACCAACGGAGAATGAAATGGCAGACGCGACTTACCTTCCAAAGGTGTACCGTAAGGACGGCGGCAACACCATGATCGTTTCGAGCGGCGGTGCGTTGACGCTCGAAGCGGGCGGCACCCTGACCAACGGCGGCACGCTCGCCAACACGGGGGCCATTACCAACACGGGAACCATCACTAATAGTAGCGATGGGCAGATCCGCGAATTGGTGCAAACGAAGACCTCGGCCGGAGCACTGAATGCCTACGGCATCAGTTGCATCGGATCGACCTCGGCCGGCGCGAGAGCCTACACGCTGCTAAAACCGCCTGCGGCTGGCGTGCGGAAAACGCTAATCTGCCGGAGTTCTACCGGCGGGGTGACGGTTGCCTGTTCCAGCCTTTGCACGCTGAATTGGGGAACAAGCCGCAAGATCACTTTTGCGGCAAACTCCGACCTTTACAGCGTCGAACTGATTGCGACAAGCGCGACCAACTGGCAGTCGATCCTCAATAGCACGGCGCAAGTTACAACTATCACCTATGGCTCCACCTAATCTGAAGGGACACGACGATGGCAATTGTAATGCCCTGCCCGATGCCGGAGCAGAAGAAGATTGCCATCGTGGGAAAGGCGTCATCCTCTTTGGGGCTGGCGCCCTACCACGATGGTAGCTGGCAAATCTGGACGTTGAGTGATCTGGTGCTTGCCAAGCAAGCGCCTCGATACGACGTGCAGTTTGAACTACACGACCCCGCACTCGTTCAACAGCGGATTCCCTATTGGGAATGGCTCGCACGCTGTTTACCAGAGAAGCCGATCCTCATGCGGGAAACGCATCCCGACATTCAGGCGTCGGCGGCCTATCCCCTGCAAGAGATAATCAACCAGTTCGGCACGTACTTTACGAACAGCGTTAGCTACATGATCGCGTTGGCGATTGCGATGAAACCCGACACGATCGGCGTGTGGGGTGTTGACATGGCCCAGTCCGCCGAGTACCGCGCACAACGGCCGAGTTGCGAATACTTCCTGGGCATCGCGGCCGGGCGTGGTATCGAAGTGATAATCCCGCCCCAGGCCGATCTACTGAAGACGTGTGGGCTGTATGCGTTCGACGATGGAGTGTCTGACCTCGCGGCGAAGAGCCACGCAAGAGCGGCCGAGTTACAGCAGCGAATCGCACAGGCTGAGCAACGACGCGACCAAGCAGCGACGGAGGCGGCATACCTGACGGGTGCGCTCGAGGACACGCGGGAATACTGGAGCCAGTGGTTTCACCAGAGCTAAATCATGGAATCCAAACTGATTACACTTCCGACGACAACGCCGATCTCGATGCAAGAGGCGAAGGATCACCTCTACCTCACTTCGGACACCTACAACGACGAGCTTGCTCGCAAGCTAGACGAGGCCGTCGACTACTGCCAGCGGCGCATTGTAGGTCGGCGTCAATTTTGCCAAGCCACCTACGATCTGATTCTCAACGGTTTCCCCGATGACGGCAACGACGACCGAATCGAGATACCTTATCCACCGCTCCAAAACGTGCAGTGGATCAAGTATTACAACTCGACGGGCGGGTTGACAACCTATGGATCGACACTCGGAAGCACGGCGAGTAGCACGTCATGGACGCAGGTCGTCACGGGCGAGCGGCCCGGCTATGTCACGCCGGCCTATGCCCTTTCGTGGCCGACAGCGAGAGACGTGCCCAATGCGGTGACGGTTCGATACGTGGCCGGATCCACGACACCGACCACGATACCGGGCACGCTCAAAGCAGCGGTGAAGCTGAAGCTGGAGCACCTATGGGACCCGGAACGAATTGACGAGCAGAAACAGGAAGCGGCGATTGATTCACTGTTGGGCGGGAATGACTACGGATACTACCAATGAGATTGCGATCATTGCGCCATACGGTTGAAATCCAAACGTTATCCGGCACAACGTCGGCCGACGACTATGGCCAATCGCAACGTGCCTTTGCGACAGTGGAGACGGTACAAGCGGCGATCATGCCTCTCTCAGGACGCGAGTTGACAATGGCAAGGCAAGTGCATGAAACGACAACGCATCAAGTGGACATGCACCACACAACGACGGTGACGCCACGGGCGCGGCTGAAATACGGGAGTCGATACCTCAATGTGCTCAGTGTAAAAAACACCGAGGAACGCGACCGCTGGCTAGAGTTGCTCTGCGAGGAGGAAGCGTAATGGCGAAAGGGCTAACCATCACGCTGAAAGGCGACCGCGAATTGATTCGCAAACTAAATCGGCTTAGCAAGTCGCAAATTGGTAGGGCTATCCGGCCTGGCTTGCGCGCTGGCCAGAAGATCATCACAGCCCAAGCACGTCGCAACGCCCCCGCCGATACCGGAGCACTTCGCAGGAACATCAAAACAAAATCAGTAAAACGACGCCGCAACCAGATTGGCATACGAACGACCGTAGGGGAGGGCTGGTACACGGGCGAGACGTTCTATGGGGCATTTCAGGAGTTCGGCTATTCGGCTGGCAAGCGAGGCGGTGAGAACCGCACGCCTATCGAGGGCAAGCACTTCCTCGAAGAGGCGGCGAAGTCAGTTGGACCGATCGCCGCAAAAGTTATGATTGCACGCATCACCCACAACATCGAACAGATGGCTAAACATGGCTGATCTAGCGCAAGCGATCCGATCCGCAATCGTCGGCAGTACCGCAGTCGTTGGAGTGTTTCCGACGGTGGCCGGGCCGGGTCGGTGTGAATGCGCCACGGAGAGCCAATCGACAGTTGCGGCAAACCGGCATCCGCGTATCTGGTATATCCGTAGCGATGAATCCGAGGAGGTGGATTTATCAGGCTGCGTCGGACTGTGCGAATCCTATTGGGACTTAGAGGTGATCGACGACGACCTCGCAACGGCGCAGCAAATATCCAAGGTCGTGCGCGGGCAACTCAACGGCAAAAGCGGCTTGATGGGGTCGTCTTTGTTTTCCGTTCAAGGCGTTTTTGTCGAAGACCACAGCGACGATTATATTCCTGGCGGCGTAGGTGCCGATTCCGGCGAACACGTTGCGGCCTTGCGACTCCACATTTTCAACGACAGCACATAAGGAGATACCTATGGCATCAACTAAAAAAATGATTGGGTTCGGAACAACGATCTCGATGAAGGCGACGACAGCCAGCACCACGACCTACACCGTGCTCGCCGGGCTGATCTCGGCACCTGGGCCGGATGGGACGGCAGACGACATCGACACGTCCACGATCGACAACAGCACGGACAGCGACTTGCGTAACTTCAAGTCGTATGCACGCGGCCAAGTCGATCCGGGCGAAATGACATTGACATTGAGCTACGGATCGACTGACGCAACTTCCAAACAACTCGGAACGCTTTACAAGTCTGGGGACAATCAGGACTGGAAAGTAACTTTCCCCTCGGCGACGGCAACCGCCGAGACGTTCGAGGGCTACGTCAAGTCGATGGGACGAGAACTGGAAAAGGATTCGATGATCCGGCGAGCCGTCGGAATCAAAGTCACCGGCTGGCCGGGCTTCCCGACCACCTAACACCAAGGAGCGTTATCCATGCGATGCGTTGACAAGGCGGCTTTGTTGGCCGTGCCAAAACCTATTGAAGCCATACCGATCCCCGAGTTGGGTGATGACTCCGTATTGTACTTGCGAGTCATGTCGGGCTGGGAGCGGTCGGAGATCGAGAAGCGGTTTAGCGTGGAAGGAACCGCACTGTCTGATCCGGGCATGTTTCGTGGTGCCGTGCTGGTTCGGTCGATTACCGACGAGGCCGGCGTTCGGATGTTTGGCGACGACGACATCCAATCGCTCATGGATTTGCCGGCTGGCATCGTCGAGCGATTGTTCGAGAAGGCATGTTCCATCAACGGATTCACGCAGTCCGACGTGGAGGAGTTGGAAAAAAACTAAGGTCACAACCGGAGGAATTGCTCCTCTTCCGGTTGTGTGTGTGCGGAGTTGGGAGCGCGGCGCATCCAGACGAACTACGTGATCGGTTGGACTCTCGGCAAATATCCGAGTGGATGGCCTACGAAATGATTGAACCGTTTGGGCCTCGGTGGAACGAAGTGCTGCATGGGATTAGGACGGCGGCGATTGTTAGTTGTTTTTCCAAGCCTGGGCAGCAGGTCGAGGCTACCGATTTTATGCCGTCGCACGTCGAACCTGAAATGACATGGCAGCAGATTGCACGCAACCTGAGCGGTTGGAAGGATATCACCTAATATGGCAGTCGTCGCAAAACTCGACATTCTAACGAACGTCAACACCGCACCGCTGACGGCTGGCTTCAAGCGTGGCGAGATGGCTGCCAAGCGGTTCTCGCAGAAAGTCGGCGGTGCGACTCGCGGCCTCGCTACCGCGTTTATCAGCCTACGAACAGCCGTTATCGCAATGGGTGTTGCAATGGCGGCGATGGCACTCCGATCGGCTGTCGGCTATGTGCGCAGTACAATGGAGGCCATCGACCAGACGGCCAAGCTGGCCCGCACGCTTTCTATGACGACGGAGAAGCTCGGCGGATTGCAACACGCGGCAAAGTTGGCTGGTATCGAGGGCGCCGCGTTTGGCAAGGGCATGATTCGGATGCAGGACGCAGCGGCCAAGGCATCGGAAGGCGACCTTGAACAGGCTGAAGCGTTTGCATTCTTTGGACTCAAGGCAAAGGAAATCGCCCAGTTAGCGCCGGATGAGATGTTCTTGCGGATTGCCGAGACCATTGACAAGGTTGGATTGGGCACGCAGACGACTAGCAAGCTGTTGGCGGTGTTCGGGCGGGCCGGTGCGCAAATGATCCCGCTATTTGAGGGCGGCCGAGAATCCATCGAAGGATTTATCGCGGAGGCGCAGCGGCTTGGAATTGTCGTTGGTACTGTTGCCTCGCGGCAGGTGGAACAGGCCAACGACGCGATGACTCGCTTCAAGTCTGCGCTCGGTGGGCTCGGCATTACGATTGCGGTTGAAGTTGCTCCCATGCTGGAAAAACTTAGCAATTTGTTGGCCGAGTCAACGGGTGAGTTTAATCGCACCTCCACAGTAGTCTCCGAAATTGGCAACGTCTTTTTGCAAATTGCTCGCGTTTTCCTGAATGTTGCCTCTACTCTTAATACTGTCTTTCAGTCGGTGAAGGGGTTGCTTATCGGGTTTATTAACACACTGGCATGGGCCGCCAAGTGGGCGGAAAAGTTCTGGAACGTCCTACTTCCAAGCTCGCTTGAAACGACTGTGTTCGCCGACTTCAGCCGCGAAATGGCGGCCGTAACAAAGGAAGTTGCAGACGATCTTGGTGCCGTATGGACGGGCGGACTGTGGGGCGAAAATATGATGAAGGCGATTGAACGTGCCCGCCAGGCATCGCGGAAGATCGCGGAGGATGCAGAACGCTCAAAAACCAAACGGGCGAGGTGGCAAGACCCTTCGGAGTTCGGAGCGGCGGGCGGGGGATCAAAACGGCTTAGCAGCCCGGCAGCGGCGGAACGTGGCACCCTCGAAGCGGCCAAGGCCATCGTCGCAAATATGCGGCGAAACATGGGCATCGACAAGCAGATAGACGTAGGCAAGCAGCAAGTGGTGCAACTCAAGAAGATTGAAGAAAACACACGCAAAGCTGGTGGCCTCGTACTCGCGGGGGCAGGAATATGAGTGTTGTCTCGGTGTCCGAACGACTGATTGGCAAGGGCGGGTCCGAAAAGGAAGACGGTACGCGCACTTACAAGCGAACCTTTCTCGTGACCGTTAACAGCGTGCATGATGGGGCGGTCACGGTTCTTTCTGATCCGCGGTTGCCGCAGGTGTTCGACCTGTACATGACGCAGACGGAATCAATGCCCAATGCGTGGTGTATTGGACGCGACCCGCAACAGATTGGCCCGCTCCATTGGGAAGTCACGTGCAACTATGGTACCGTCGCTCTACCCGAGGCCGGAGAACCCGACAGCGGCGGCGGCGACCCGGACAGTCCTATCCCCGAGAACTGGGGAATTAAAATCGGGCTGACGTTTGAACTCTTCCAGGAGCCATTCATCGGCAAATGGGTAGACGACGTGTGGAAGCCGTTTGTCCCACTCAACAGTGCTGGCGAACCATACGACCCGCCGCCGATGGTTGACCAGGCGAGGCCAGTATTGTCATACGACGGAGCGGTTCTGCATTTCAACTTGTATCAAGCACTCGACTACATGAACAGCGTCAACAATGATGTCTTCTTCGGTGCGTCCCCGCGTCAGTTCAAAATGATGGAATACTCAACATCGGGGGTGGAGTACAAAACCATCGGTACGCAAACAATCCGATACTATCCCGTGAAACTCTCGATGCACTTCAAGCGTGAGACTTGGGATGTGACCGCGTTGGATCAAGGATCATATTTCACTAGCTACGTGTCGCCGGGCGAAACGCTTCCGGCAAGTGGAGCCGTACCCGCTCAATCACCGCCAAAGCGTAAGGCATTTTTAACGGATGAGGGGCAACCGTACATAGGACTGTTAAACGGGAACGGAATGCCATTACAAGAGGGCGACGATCCAGTCTACCGTACCTGTCGCCACTACCACGAGAACAGTTTTGGCGTGCTCGCCTTACCACAATCATTTTACTAATGGAGAGGAACAATCATGGCCAATGAAATCAGCGTCAACTTACAACTCACCTATTCGAACGTGAACGCCGCGCAGACGTTCTACCCCGGCTCGATCAACATCACTCAAACCGCACAGGGTTTACACGCGCCGATTGTCGTGTTGACAACGGCACCGACGACCATCTCCTTTGGAAGCCTCACCACGCCCGGCTATGTCGTTGGTCGGAACCTCGACACGAGCAAGTATGTTTTGTGCGGGCCGACGACGACCTCAACCGGCGACTACTACCCGTTCCTTAAAATTAAGGCGACCGAGCCGTTTGCCTTTCGGCTGAACGCCAGTCTGTGGAAGTGGAAGTGTTCGTCAGGGACGTGCAACCTGCAACTGCAAGTCTATGAGGACTAGTCAATGGCTCAGCCGGACGGCTATTTTCTGACGCCCTCGGATCGTGTCGCGTTGCGCGAGATGCGCCGTTGGCATGATTCGATGCGACACCAAGGCGGCCCGCTACCGATGCGGCGAGTGCTGCCGCGTGGCGTGCCAGTGAACCCACGATTCTACAACGGCTCCACCGAAACCGTACCGGCCTATGGTATCATGGCCATGACGGGTGTGAAGCAGCTTGACGACGGTTCGATGCTTCCTGCAATCTCGAAGCCGACAACCAGCTACCACCGCAACTACATGGTGAACCGAGGCCAAGCGGTAGAAGCCGGCTCAGTCGGCAATTACGTCTACACGGATATGCTTGTCGTTGCCTACTCTTCGACGGCTACACCGGCGGCTGACGAACTCTGGGGACCGAAGGGCGGACAGTGGACGTTAGCGAAGGGCGGCACTGGAACGCAGCAGCACGCCGACTGGGGCGTTGCCGTGGCCGGCGTGGTCAATTCCACTGGCAGCCTACTCTGTGGCGAGCAGGTCGATTACGGCCGCTCTCGAATGTGCTTGTGCCAAGCGGTCATTTCCACGGGCTCCACAAGCGACGCTCTGTCGACCGTGGATAATGTAACGCCAATGGACCCCGGCTGGTCGCCGGTCGCCAACTCCACCTCCCCGCTATCCGTATCCAGCGGATTCGAGACAGACAACAACGCTGTCGGCGTGATTGCGTGGGACAAGGAAAATAAGGCGTGGCGACCGTTAGATTTCCCCTGCCCGACATAACCCATGAGTAAACGCCGCTACACCCGTCGAGATTCTGGCCTGCTGCTCGCCGACGATTCGATTGCCGTTCCGCAATCACAACCGCCGAAGCCGTGGTACGCGCAAGGGCTATTGTCCTCGTGGAGAGGGATGGGGCGGCGAAGGTGTTGTTCGGGGCCTTGTGCTTGTGTAGATTGCAAAAACGGCGGGCCTGCTAATATGACTGTCACGGCCACGCTGACTGATTGGGGCATATCAGCTTATGAAGACTGTGTGACGATGTACTCTGGGGTAGACGTTATTTTGTCGTGTGAAGGAAGCTCTGTTTCATGGCCTTACTTTGGCACGGGCAAGGGCACCAATAGACAGGGGTGCTGGGGTGAGAGGTGGACGGCTCCATCGCCGTGTAGCGGCGACATGATTGATATGGTTTGGGTCTATCAGATTTCGGGTACGTATTACATAACTGTCAATGTCGGAATGTACGGGTCTCCTATATTCGGCGCTTTTGAAAAAACCTACGATTCTGCGCCGGATTGCAATAGTTTTGATAATGAATCAATTCCTCCATACAATGACGATACATGGCCTGGCCTGACATGCTACCTAACAGCATAACGTCCTGTTTGTTTCAGAAACAAAGCAATGGTTTATGGAAATGTGCTCAATGCCAATATGAGCATCCGAAACCACTAAAGGAACTACCGTTTCGCCCACACTGTCCGAACTCGCCGGACCTACAACCGGCAGCAGAGCGGCTCGGTATTTCACTGGCCGACATGGGCCACTACGCTCATGCCCTGGCCCGCTGGACGGCGGCAGGATTCCCAACCCGCGATCAAGCGGAGGTCGAGCGGATCGAGGCGATCTGTGTCGCGTGTGAGCACTACCGAAATGGGCGATGCAAGAAGTGCGGCTGCTGTATCAGCAAGAACCGCGTGGCCGTGCTGAACAAAGCAAAAATGGCCACCGAGACTTGCCCGGTCGGCAAGTGGTAGTCACCGCTGGTCTAGGTGGTGGTTGTCAATATCATGGCTCGATGGCCACGCTGGTTGGCGTCCATTCATCGTCGATCTGGGCGAACAGCACGAAATAATCATAAGTCAGGTCGGCCCCGAATCCATTGCGGGCAGTGACTGTCCCCCTGACCGCTGCCATGGTTTCTTCGGGATTGATTGATGCCGATGTATACCAACCAAATGATGCGTTGTTCGGATAGTGTAGATTGTCCCTGACGGCCTCTCTTGCCGCACGCCGTAACGCGTTCTCGGTGTCACAACGCCTGTTCGCTTTTGCAGCAGCACCGGGCACCGGCGTCTGCCTGGGATACGGCTGCTCAAGGACCGCCATCGTCACCGCCACCATCACCAGGCATGCGAAACTTCCAATGATAAACAGCGCCACGGTTCCGCATCCAGAGAAAAACGGTTTTTGTTGGTGCCGTCTCATAACACCCTCCCCTAAAGCCGCCGCCCGGCGCAGAGGTCGCCAAACCAGAAGCACCGGGACAGCGGCGGAAAAGTTACGTTGGGACATTGGCGACCTCCGATACCTTATTATCCCGCGTTCCGCGAAAGAGTCAACCCCCCGGTTTAGCGGGGCGTGTTACTGGGAATTACTTTGTAATATCCGGGGAAAAGGGGCTGCAGCTATTGACTTGTAATAGCCGATATGTAATAATAGGGGCAGTGATGAGAACGAAACCCTTACCGGAGAGAAACGATGAAAACGACGCGCAAAGAAAAATTGATTCACGAAATCGCTGCAAAACACCCAGGCATAACTGTCCGTACTAGCTGGATGTCGTGCGATTGGGATTTAACGGGAATTGAGCTGGAGGCTAAAAATGCATCGGCTGGAACAATAATGAGTGTCGCGAGAGATGACAGCGACCTGGACAAAATGACAGACGCGGCAGTGATGGCATGGGCGGCTTCGAGCGTTGCCGATTTTTCGAAGAACTGTTCGAAATCTCATCGTCGGCAAGCCGCATCGGCAGAAGCCGAGTTGTGATTTTTAGAAACGAAACCCTTACCGGAGAGAGCCATGACACGATACAAACTGACATGCTGGAGTGATGAGTACGCAGTACAGGCCGATCTAACACAGGCATCGGCCCCGGTGACCGTGGACGGCGCCAGCACACCGTACCAGACAGCGGACTTCCGCCACCGCGCCGAAGAAATGCGAGTAGGGCTGGCCGCGTGGCTCTACCGCGACACCCCCGACGCCAACGAGGATTTCGATGCGATCGCCGAATTGGTCGTCGAGGAGGAGGAAACCACATGAGCAAACAAACCATCGGCCAGCGGATATTCACGATCCGCACGGCACGAAAACTCACCCGCCGCGAGGTGGTCGCCACGGCCGGCGTCACCGAGGCCACCTTGTATAATATCGAGCAACTGGGCCAACAGCCATCCATCGCCAACCTCCAGGCCATCGCGCGGGTGCTGGGGGTGACGGCGGGGGCGTTGCTGGGCGAGGCTTGACTTTTCCTTTGGGCGACCGATAATGTAGGCGCTAGAACAGTTACTGGCTTCGGCCACTGCCGCACCGCCAAAACGGTGCGGCCTTTTTAATGCGCATTCCCAGCATTCTTCGTGTTACGTTTTTTTGTTTTGTAATATCCGGGAATTATCGCAAAACTCCTATTGCACATCAGAGCCGGACTCGGTAGATTGCTCAACAGTGATGGCGGTCCGATCAGGGAGACCTTCATTGGTTGCCCGCCAACGAAAATAACCCGCAGTCGGACCAACCCGATCCGACCCCCCTATCCAGCAACAAGGTAGTTGCCGTGGCTGAATGGATTGCTACCGTACGGATGTGGTTTTTACTGTATGCTCATGTAGCATCACAGACACACCACCCGATGGACAGCAACGATGCGAGTGGCAGATTTCACTCAGACGGTTTACCTCCCGTCGCGTATCGAAGTATCGCGCGGCTACGCAGATTCACTAGTCACCACGTTACGCATCTTCGGGTAAACGGCTGGGTATCTACGGGTAATGTTCCCGGCCGTCAGGTGGCCTTGCCTCGAGCGCTCGGGGCGGGCCGCCGATCTTATACCATCCCCCGCGTTTCTGGTGGTGGGTTTTCTTGTCAGGGGAGTGGAGCAGTGGTAGCTCGCGAGGCTCATAACCTCGAGGTCGCAGGTTCGATCCCTGCCTCCCCCACTCGCTTTTTAGCGATGGTGGCTTTACCCCACGAGACGACGGCGCGCAACGGGCGCGCCGTCGTCTTTCAAGCGAATCGCCCCTGCCGCTTTCCCCGGCGTGTGCCGGGCGGCGGGGGTCTTTTCTAGCAACGCAAAGGAATTGCCATGCTCAAACTACACGAACAGGACACCACCACCGAGGACGTGCTACCCGATCCGCGAACTATCGAATATCGACGGCTAATGCGTGACGGGCTTTCGATCACGGACATTGCCCGGCAACGTGGCATGGGCTGGGACACCGTGCGAAACATTATCGACGGCCAGCGCCAAGCCAGCACCGCCGAGAATGCTTTTTACATCGAGGGCGAAGAGACTTTTTGCGTCAAGCCCGTCCGCTGCCCGACCTGTCACGGAATGATCCACATAACGCCCTGCCGCCTCTGCGGCCTGCTCAACCGGAAGGAATCCGATGCTCGTATTACGGCGTAAGCTAGGCGAAGTTGTGCATATCGGCAACGACATCACGGTCGAGGTCACAGAGTTCTGCCGCGACCACGTCAAGCTCGGGATCACGGCCCCGGACGAGGTGCCCGTGCATCGGAGCGAAGTCTTCGAGGCAATTCAGCGAGGCGAGAAAAAAGGGAACCCATGTAATGAGTGAAAAAAACACGACGTTTGATTTTAGCGACGGCCAAGGGCCTGTTCCGGCCAGGCAGCACGCAAATCCAGATGGATCGGTCGGCGGCTGGGTAGCGGCGGGAGTATCTATAGCCGCAGGGGTCATCGTCGGCATTCACGCTCGCATCTTGGGTGGCACAATCAGGGGTGGCACAATCTTGGGTGGCACAATCTTGGGTGGCACAATCTTGGGTGGCACAATCGAGGGTGGCACAATCTTGGGTGGCACAATCGAGGGTGGCACAATCTTGGGTGGCACAATCTTGGGTGGCACAATCAGGGGTGGCACAATCTGGGGTGGCACAATCTGGGGTGGCACAATCTTGGGTGGCACAATCTTGGGTGGCACAATCTTGGGTGGCAACTGGAAAAAAGCGACGCTGCAAATCCAGGGCACGCGCCACTTCGTCAATATGTGCTCTTGCACTGAATTGCAGATCGGTTGCATTCACCTGACTATCGCCAAGTGGCGAGAGAAGCGAGTCGTGCTTGGTGAAAAGGAAGGATACACACCCGAACAAATCGAGGAGTACGGCCGCTACATCGAATTGGCTGCGGCCATGTATCCACCAGAGAAGGAAGACACGCAAGACGGACTCGCCCGGCACGACGCCTAACGCGAGGGAGCGGCACGGAGCCGCACTTGACGGAACGACCCGGGGAAGCATGAGGCGGATCCGGGTGGAAAAATGAATCTTTTTTCGATTGTGCGATACAACCTTTTTAGGGAGTTTTTGAAATGTTGAAGTTGCAATGGACCGACGACGTGTACGCGGAAAAAGACTTCCGCGATTTGGGAATTGTTTTTGACAAGATAGCCGTTCGGCTGTCGCAAATCGACCTCAGGGAATCCGGGTACAATTCGGCTCGCCTTGGCGATCCCATTCGGCATGACCTAGTAAAAACGTATTCCCAGGGAATGCGCAATGGTGATGCGTTTCCACGCCCTGTGGCCTACCGTAAAGGCAGCTACATTCTCACGAGTGGCGTCCAGCGATGCAACGCACTAAAGTTGCTCGTCACAGATGGGGATGTTGAGAAGGACCCGCTAGTCGAGGTTTATAATCTCGATACCACCGATCCTTTGTTGTTGGAGGTGATTGGCCGCTCTGCCAATGTTCGCCACGGCGGCGCAGCGACGTGGGAAGAAAGAAAAGCCCATGCCTGCCACATGGTTGCGGAATATGGCATGGCGACAAAGGAGGCCGCGAAACTTTTTGTCACATCGGAAACCGCGATCAAGTCTCATATTGCGACCGAAAAGACCCGCAGCCAGTTGGCCGAAAATGGAATCAACACTGCCGCCGTGCCATCGTCGGTTATTGGCGTCCTTTCTAAATCTAAGCTCGATCAAGATTCGAGCGTATTTTTCAAAATGGGCCACCTTATTGCCCAGCATATTCCGACCGGCGAACAGTCACAGCAATTTGTCGGTCGGATTGCGAAACAGCGATCCGAGGAGGGGCGACTCCGGGAAGTCAAGAAAATCGAAAAGGAACTTGGCGACATTGCCAAAACCTACGGAAACGCCAAGAAAACTAAGTTGGCTTCACCTCGCGCCCCATCACGGCCGAGACGCGATCAATTGATTTCGCAGTTGACCCGACTCGCTCATTTCCTCGATTTCGGCAAGGGAGGCGAGGGGTTTGCATCGCTATCAGAATTGCAGACAACGACGGTCGCTGACGCAAAAGCGGCGGCAGACTTATGGGAGCGGATCGAAATGCGAATGACCTTGATAATGAAGGGTCGCCGCAAATAATGCCTCCGAGACTTTATTCGAGAGTGACTTGCCCCAATGTTCGGTTTTTGGACGTGATGGAACCTGGGGTGTGGATGTCAACAACACAATTAGCCGGAAGACTGTCTAAGTATATCGCGCCAGAATGTGCGATTCGACGCTTTCGGAAAAACCACAAATATGCAGAAACAACAGAGGACATTGACGTTCAGGTGCGTTGTGGCGTGCACAGTCTGACTACATGGTGGGGAAGCGCACACCTAGTTAGATGCCGTGTAGAAAAAAAACGGATAGGCCACGAATCTCATTTTCGCCTAACCAAGAAGGGATGCTTGTATCGTGAGGAAAAAATCAATCAAGCTCAGTAAGATTCGGCTGGACGGTGACACGCAACCGCGCACCGGAATTAACACGGCACTCGTCGCCGAGTATGCGTACTTGATGGAAGCTGGCAATGCGGACTTTCCACCCGCCATTGTGTTTTTCGATGGCGTCAATCACTGGCTCGCTGACGGATTCCATCGTTGGCACGCGATGAACAAGCGGGGCGTCGATGGTCTCTATTGTGAAATCCACGAGGGCACGGTGGAGGACGCCCGCTGGTACTCCTATGCGGCGAACCAGGCCCACGGGCAGCGGCGCAGCAACGCAGACAGGGCGAGGGCGGTCAAGGCGGCGTTGTTGCATCCGAAGGGCGCGGGGATGAGTGACAGGCAGATTGCCGAGCATGTCGGGGTCAGTCATGCAACAGTAATCAAATATCGTACTGAACTCGAATCGACTGGTCAAATTGACCAGTCAGATAATCGCGTCGGTCAAGACGGCCGCACGATCAACACGGCGAACATCGGGGGCGTGGCCGAAGAGGGGCAGGCAAAAGAAACGGAACTGACCAGCCTGCGAAGCCAAGTTGCAACACTGAAAGCCGAAAACAACCGGCTCCGCCAACTCGTCATCGACCTCGGCGGAACCCCATAACGGAAGCCACACGCCACGAAAGGAATCCAAACCATGTGCTCAGGCCAAGAAGGCGACGATGGAACCTCGACAATCCCGCCAGCTTCGCTCGCCGATGAGTTGCGAGACATTATGCTGGACCGCACGGGCAAGTCGTTGGAGTTCGGGGCCAACACATTGCGGTATATCCAGGCACAGCGGCAGGAATCCGTCAACCTCATTCACAACTTCGTTGACGGACTCGCCGCCGGTGGGGCGCGACCGCCGAAAACAGACTAAACCACTTTACCCTTGGAGGCTACGATGACCGCGATTTTCGCACCACCCGACACGGCAACACAACTCGCCCGCTTCTCGCCAACCGACACGGCGATTGCGGAACTGGGAAAAGAGTACCTTCCGCTCCACATTGCCGACGTGAGCGACAGGGCGGGGTTTGAGCTTGTGCATCGCGCCCGAATGAACGTCAGAGCAAAGCGATGTGAGGTCGAAAAAGTCCGCAAGGAACTGAAAGCCGACGCTTTGAAGTACGGCCAGGAAGTGGACGGCGAAGCCCGGCGGATCAAGGCGCTGTTGGAACCCATCGAATCACACCTCCAGGCGGAAGAGGAAAAGCACGAAGCCGAGAAGGAAGCCATCCGCAACGCCGCGAGGCTGAAAGCGGAGGCCGAAGAGAAGGCCAAGGCCGAAGCTGAGGCGGCTCGTGCCAAGGCGGAACACGACGCCGAAGTCGAGCGGCTTCGCATCGAACGTGAGGCACTTGAGGCCGAGAGAGCGGCAATCGAAGCAGAGCAGGCCAAGATTGACACGGCGCGGGCGGAGGTCGAAGCCGAGCGGCAGCGGCTGGCTGATATCGAGGAAGCTCGTCAGCGGGAAATCGAAACGCAACGGCGCGCGGCGGCGGCGGCCGAGCAGGCCAAAGTTGACACGGAAAATCGGATTGCCCGGCAAGCGGCGGAGGCCAAGGCATACGCCGAGGCAGAGGAGGCGGCGCGTATCAAGGCGGAAGCGTTGCGGCCGGATCGCGTGAAGCTGGCTGCCGTCGCTAGTGCTGTCTCGGCTATCGAAATACCGGAAGTTTCCGAGGAAGCAGAGAAGGCAGCGGGTGACGTTACGGAAGTTTTGTCAAACGCTTACGTGAAAATCACGGCCATCATTGCCGACATGGCTGGCTTAAATTAACGGAGGACACGGAATGACCACGGCATTAACAAATATAGAAGAGGGGTTGTTTTCCCGTTGCGAAAAAACCATCGAGCGAGGATGTCATGCGTTCCGCGAGGTGGGCAACGCCCTGCGGGAGATACACAACTCAAAGCTGTACCGATGCAGCCACGAGACGTTTGCGTCCTACTGCCAAGAGCGATGGGGGTTCACGCATGGCCGGGCACGACAACTTATCTCGGCGGCCAAAATCCAAAGTGATACCATGGTATCACTTTCAAGCGAGCGTCAAGCCCGCGAACTCGCCCGCGTCCAAGAAGACCAACGCCAAGAGGTGCTCGGCCTTGCCACTGAAAAGGCAGGTGACAAGCCGCTGACAGCCGCGATCATCAAAGAGACGGTCAAGGAGTGGAACACGCCCGCCGACGCAGTGGAACCGCGACAGTACAAACCGGAAGAGGAGGAGGAGGAAGCCATTGAATGCGAGTCGGAGCCGGTGGTGGAGGATCATCACGCCGGTTGGCTGGCCGAGGCAACGCAAGAACTATGGGAAGCCTTTAAAACCACGGAAGACTGCGGCCTCATTCCCGGCTTTCTCGACGGCCTTGCGGCGATGATCCGCGAATCGGACTCATCCATCGTGGCGGCCCGACTAGAAAACGCGGCGACCGCTTGGCGAGACACACGGGGGGCAGAGGTTGGCGAGTAGCTGCGGCAAAAGCCATCCGGCTTAACGTGCCGGACTCCCCACCATACAAGGAAGGAAACACAGAAATGTACGACGTTTGCAGAATTACTGTCTCACGAGAGCGTGGCGGATCGGGGTTCATTGTTATCAGCGAGAGCGTCCCAGGTCACTTATTCATCGCTGACGGCCTGTGTTACGACGAAATGCTAGGCTACGTCGCGCGGCTGTTTTGTCCAGTGGAGGGCATCGGATCGCAATCTAGGAATTACGGGAAGCCGCTGTTTCTGGAGGCCCCGCCAAAAGCTACCGAGGAGGAGTTGTAGTATGGAAGTGAACGACGCAATCACGGAAGAGGTCGAAGCGAAAGGCGTGGCAACGCGCACCATTGCCGACCTTGCCGACGACGACTACCACACGCGGCCGGAGTGGAGTGTTTCGCAACTGAAGCTGCTGCCGGAACAGCCGGAACTATTCTGGGGCCGCCACATTGCCAAGCTGCCCGATCACCAGAAAGCCCCGTCGCCGGCGATGAAGCTGGGCACGGCGGTCCACGAGGCGTTGCTACAGGGCATCGAGCCTCGCGTTATTCCGCAAAACGTTTTGTCGAAGAGCGGATCGCGGGCCGGGAGCGAATGGAAGGCGTTTGTCGCCAATCACCCCGGCGAATTATGGCTCAAGGAAAGCGAAGCGGAGCCGATCAAGCGGAGTATCGAATCCGTCCGCGCCAACACGAAGGCGATGGCCCTGTTGGAACTGTCCGGCGACAACGAGCTGGCGGTGTTCTGGCGGGATGAATCTACCGGGCTTCCCCTGCGTGGTCGGATCGACAAGCTGGTTCGCGTTGGCAATGGGATTGTCCTCGACCTCAAAACGGCGGCCGACCCGACGGAGCGGGGCTTTCCATTTGCCTGCCTCGACTTCAAATACCACGTGCAAGCGGCGGCCTATACGGAGGCGGCGGAAGAGGTGCTCGGCACCACACCCGAAGCGTTTATGTTTATCACCGTCCAGGTTGCGGCCCCGTACATCTGCCAAGTCTACGTGTGCGATAAGGAAATGCTGGAGCTCGGGTTCATCCGACTCCGCGAAGCGATCGCCGACCTACACACCCGGATTGCGATCGACGACTGGCACCGCGAGGGGCACAACACCGTCAATAAACTGAACCTTCCACGCAAAGCGTATCAATCCTATTAGAACCAAGGAAAGAAACATGGAACCGACAACCGCACTAGCCCCGCCGAAACCAGAGGAAACGAGTTTTCCCGCGTGCCAACAGCCGGGCGAACTGACCAGAAATCCGCTAGCGTTTCTGACGGATAAAAGCGCCTTTGACCACCTCTGGCGAGTCGCGTTGGGGTACAGCCGTTCGTGCCTTGTCCCGATGCAGTTCCAGAAAAAACCCGACGACTGTTTCATCGTCTGTCAACTGGCGATCCGTATGAATGTAGACCCGTTCATGCTGATGCAGTCAACCTACATCGTCCACGGCAAGCCGGGCTTCGAGGGCAAGCTGGCCATCGCCCTACTGAACGCATCCGGCAAAATCAAGGGCACGCTCAAAACCACCTTCTCGGGCGAGGGCGCCGAGTACGGCTGTCAGGCGTGGTGTATCGACCGCGAAACCGGCGACCGGATCACCGGCCCCAAAGTCACCTGGAAAATGGTGAAGGCCGAGGGATGGGACGCGACGAAGAGCGGCCAGAAATCGAAGTGGACCACGATGCCGGAGCTTATGTTCGTCTATCGCGCGGGGACGTACCTGATTCGCACCAACTACCCCGAGGTGCTCATGGGGATGCAGACCGTCGAGGAAGTGGAGGACGTGAGCCGCGAGCAGGCCAGCGACAACCAGAAGCGAGTGGAACTCCTGCTGTCAGGCCAACCCACCGAGACATCCGACAAGCAACCGCCGGTGGAAATCGACACAACGAGCGAGCCAGCCGTCGAGCAACCACCCGCTGCCGAGCCAGCCAGTGCCGACGAGGCCGACGCCGTGGCCCAGTTTATCGACGACGTGAATTCACTCAACACACCGAAGGAATGCGATGACGCGGCGAAAGGCATCCCTGCGGCCTGGACGGTAGAGAATCGCGGGCGGTGTTCCGGCGCGATCAAAACACGAAAAGCCGCCATTCACGGGGCTCGGGGCGGCCAGAAAACAATGCTGCCGTCGGCGGTGGCGGGAGAGTAGAGACGGATCGACATAGGAATCTCACGGTATGGACATGGACCTTCGCCACTTACTGAAACGTAGCCCGCCGACGCGCGCCGCACTGAGCATCTTCCGCCAGTTGCGGCGCGCACGGTGTGGCGGCATGACGGTCCCGGCCATCTGCTGGCTGCTACGGAAACGATTCCCGCCATCTACAGTGGCCCACGGCTGCGTCTCACTGGCGCGGATGCGAGCGATCGTGTGGACAGGCGGCAAAACCAGGACACGGCAGGCGGGGCACGCGAAGGTCTGGAGGGCTTCCAGATGTGGCGAGTAAGGGATTGGGATAAACTGTTTGAAAACAACCGAACGCGAGACATGACTAAAATGTCCTGGGTGCCAATTCCAAACCGTCACGACAGCAGTGGGTTTCGCACGCTGATGGCCGAAAGTGACGGGACTACTCTGTATGGTGCCTGGATTTTTCTCGTGCAAATTGCCAGTAAATGTGTTCCGCGAGGAACGCTTGTTAAGAATGCGTGCGTGGCGCACACTGCCAAGTCGCTCGCAATAATGGTAGGCGCGCCCGAGGCCGTCATCGCGCGCACACTAGAGGTGCTTGCATCCGATGACATAGGGTGGATCGAACATATAGACGCGCCCGGAAACGTCGCACATAAGTTCACCAAAAAAACTAAGTCGAGAGCGAACGCACGGATAAACAGGGCATTAAAGGCGGAAAAACCAATTGTCACTCCATTTGGCACGGTTACGTCACGCCCCGACGCTTGTCAGTGGTGCGGCGCGTCGTCGAACCAGCAATCATGGCAGCGCGCATCAAACATTTTAGCGCATCACCTTGTCGGCTACGGGGCAGACGACGCCAATGACGGGGGCGACGACGCCGACTTGTGTGTGATTTTTTTGTGCCGAAAATGCCACGCAAAGTTTGAGTATAACGTTGTCACAACTAGTGACGTGATAAAGCTTTGTGGCAAAAGCTGGATTCCCAAAAACACCCCCGCAGTTGCCTGCGGTGTGCCTGCGGTAATCCCGCAGGCACCTGCCCTGGAACGGAACGGAACGGAACGGAATAGAACGGAAGTGAATAGAACCGGACCGGCCGGTGTCCAGGTCGGATTTTCAGAAGAGGGGCGGGATTCGGAAAACTGGACGACCGCCAATCGGATGCACGTCGAAGCAACAAACAAACTCTGGCCGAAGCGGAATTGGGACCGAGCGCCCATGAAGCCAGAGGATCGGTGTTTGCTGCTGCGTGCGGCCTACTTGGCGGTGACGAGGCTGTCGGTGGATTGGTGGCACACGGCCTTGGATGAGACGCTACGAGGGAGTCCGCGGAAGCCACTCGGACTCTTCAAAACGTGCTTATGGAAGCGGCCCCGATCGGAGGGGCTGGACCTGAATGCAATGCTGGACGCGGTGGTGGTGCCCGAGCCAGCGAAACCAAAGGCGGTTGACGATGTTTGAAAAAGCACACCCGATCACCGATCAGGAAGCACGCGAGCGGTGGCGCAAAGGCGACTCTCACCAGAATCGGTGCCAAGTGTGTCACCGGCCCATTGGCCAGTGTGCCTGGGTGGGGGGATGCTGGGTTCACCACATCATCCACGGATCGAACGGGCGAAGTGACGAGCCGTGCAATTTCCTTTTAGTCTGAGGAACGGAAGCAATGGTAAACGTAAACGACGGCGGCTCGGCATTTCCTTCGAGATTAGTGGAAGGAATGACACTGAGGGATTGGTTCGCGGGGCAAGCGTTATCAGCCCTGAAAACCGAGTGGATGGAGTTGCCTCGTTCTGTGAACAAAGTGGCCACCCATTGCTATTTTGTGGCCGACGCGATGCTGGCCGAGGGGGAGAAGCACAATGGCTAGACGAATCGAAGCAGTCCTGGCGACAATCAGTAACGGTGAGGGCGTAACGATGGAAGGGCAAAGGCTGTTGGCTAATGAGGTCCAGTTACTGCAAGCCATCGTGGCAGATCGCAACGAGGCGATAGCCGTGTTTCAGGATGCGGTGGAACACCTGCGGGCCGAAGTCCAGGACGCTCACTGTTTGGCGTACAACTTCCTGCCGGACAGGGACCAGCAGGAGCCGACTCTCTGTGGGCAAATCAACGTGCTTGGCAAGCAGGTTGAGCGGTTGCAGGCCATCGTGACAACCTACCAGGACGCAGCTAGATCGGCCCACTCCATGCTGAGTGGATGGATGGCTACTACTGACGTTTCTGATGATCGGATGCAGGAGGTGTACACAAAGCTAATCAAGGCTTTGGGTGTCCCGAAAATAGAAGCCGCTGAGGGGGAGAAAAAGTGATGGGGCTACCACGCGGCTTAATCACCAACAAGACGGCACACTACCCCGGCGACCTGAAGGTGCGGGCGAAGGTGGCAACGGTCGCAACGCACGAGATATACTATGAGGATATTATTTATTGCGTGCATCGCATCATCGTTCCCGGCAAGCCGGTTGCCAAACCACGGATGACACGCCGCGACAAGTGGGCCAAGCGGCTGTGTTGCGTGCGATATTGGGAGTGGTGCGACTCCCTGCGGACGTACTTGCTGCGCGGGAGCATACGGATGCCAGCAGCAGACACCGTGAGTAGTCTCTCGTGGGTCGCGTACTTCGAGCCGCCGAAATCCTGGTCGAAGAAAAAACGCATTGACGCGATTGGAAAACTTCACCGCGCAAAACCCGACCGCGATAACATCGACAAGGCGGTTCTCGATTGCCTCTACCCGCACGGGGACTCGGGGATAGCACGCGGCACAATCGAGAAGCGTTGGGACTGGCACGCACGGATTGAAATTGAAATCAGAACGTAGGCAGGTCGCCGCGATGGTGTTGTGGAAACTATTATAGGGAGAAACGATATGAACTTAACACGAGACGAAGCGTTGGAAATTGCGATGGAGTCGGTGGTGAATGTCCCCGGAATAATGGGACTGGAACGCCTCATATCTCTCGTCACCGACGCCCTGCTCGCCGCCATCAATAAGCCCCTCGCGCCGGGAGTGGATTGGAATAGCGAGTTGTTTTGGGCGGTGGTGAGAGGCGACTGGGCCGCTGTAAATAGCAATGGTGATCCGCAAGGTTTTGTAAGTAAACCAACTGCCGACAGTGGGTTTTGGGCGGCGGGAGGGGGTGAGTAATGAACGGAGTAACCGTAAAAGAACCACGATCACAACCATTAGAAGTGGTAGACCGTTTCTATTCGGACGACGAAATTGCGGACATTTTTCCTGATGACGAGCAATGTCTGACTAATAAATTGCTTCGACGGGCACAAGCAGCGGAAGCCGAGGTCGAGCGGCTACAGGCCATCGTGGACCAACTACCGAAGACAGTGGACGGTGTGCCGGGAGGGGGTGCGTGATCCAACTACTCTGCAATCGGTGCAACACCATTCTCGAAAAACCCTCTTACTGCCCGCGTTGCGGTTGCCCCGAGTACCGAATCGAGGGATTAACCCCTGAGGAATTAACGGAGTTGAACGGAAAACAAACACGTAATAAACAAGCCGCTGAGGCGGCGGGAGGGGGAAAGTAACCATGGCTTGCCTAGAGTTTGAGTGTCCTGACTGCGGACGCTACTGGTCCAACAACGGGCCTCTCCGCTGGCAGCATTGCCCATTCTGTGGACTTGGCGTGCGGGGCGACTGGGACGAGGAGCGGGAGCGGCCAGAGAAATTGGACATTGAACCGGAGGACGAAGTATGAACAACCACCGCCACGTATCCGACTCGATGGCCGCTGGGTGGCTGCAACGCCTCGACGGTGAGGACAAGCCAAAGCCGCACAAGGTGTGTACGTGGGTGCGGATGCTACTTGAGGACCGCGACAAGGACCGGACGGAACTGCGGAACTGCGGGAGCGAAACTAGAACAACACGGATGGCCACCTTGCGGCCGTGGCATGAAGCTGCGGAAACACAATGCTATCAGTTGAAAAGCAGCGAACCATTATCAGCCACCTCCACACCACCGATCAGAGCCAGCGAGAGATTGCCGCAATCGCGGGGGTGAGCCGCTACTTGGCGGGGCGCGTCATGCGTCGTGGTGTGGTGATTGCACCTGGCCCGCCGAAAGCCCGCGAGGTGACGGAGTACGCGGAATACGGGCGAAAGAATCCGAAGGCCCACTGCCCTCATTGTGGCGTGGTGGTTGAAATGCCGTGCCTTGCCTGCCATCTGCGCGAACTCGCACAGGAAACGTGGTTGGAGCGGACGATCCGGCTGCGTGGTGAGGGTGGTAAAAAACTCGGATAGCTTTTTCCCTGAAAAACTATCCAATAACAGGGCATGGGACCGAAACCACTTCCATTCTGCCGAGTCTGCGGTGAAGAGATCACGGGGGAGCGTGGCGGCTGCACCCACGAGCGGTGTGCCGTGTACCCCGACGAACCGCACCAGCGACTGCAACGGCGCACCTACGATTCTCGGCTCCGTGAGGGGTTCCGAATCATTTCACGCGGAGGGGACTGCTAGTGCTTTCCGCTTTATTCTCGAAACAAACGATCACGCTGGCCATCGTGGCCGTTATTCTACTGGCGTCGTGTCGGATCATGAAGTTCGCGGGTTGTAACGCCCGCGAACCCCGCCCCCCGAAGGTTATCAACGCTGGCCCCTATGTTGTGGCCGATGTGCCGACCGGGGCTAGCTTGCTTGTGGCCGCCGGACGCCGAGGACGAACTCGCACCATTTTCCTTGAAGGAGTCGCCGCCCCGGCGTCCGGCCCACTCGCTCAGGTTTCAGCGGATCACCTACGCGGAATGGCCGGTGACCAAGTCACCGTGCAATACGAACGGCACGGGCTGTTTCGCGGTGAGGCTCAAGCCAGCCTGCCGCAGCAGGATGAGGCACCGACGGCGACTGTGGAAACGCCGGAGGAGCTTGAAGCCCGTGGCCCGCTTACGGGGATCGTGTTTGGGGCGTCGGGGATATGCCTCAACGTCGAACAAATCAGTGGCGGCTATGCCATGATTGCGGCCGGCTACGATGCTCCCAAGGAATGGCGGGCGGCCGAGGCGGCGGCGAAGAAAGCCAAGACAGGGGTGTGGCGATGACCCGACTGAAACGACTTGGTATTGTTGTTGGTGTGGTGCTGGCCGGTGGTGTGTTGGGATACCTTGTCGAGGCGATACGCGAAATGGTGGGGCTGGTGTGTTTTTGGGTGGGGTTTCCATTCGTGCTCAGGTTTACTGCTGCTGCGGTAAGTGTCCAGGAGGCTATTGACTCTGCGATAGGTACACCAGAGCCTCCCGGCAGTATGTGGGGCGTGACAGTGCTGGCCGGTGCTGGGGTGTTGCTGCTAATGGGTATTGTGGGCGCTGCCCGGTTTATTTGGGGCAATGAAAAATAAAGAGGACTGAAATGCCTGAAATTGAGTTGATGTTAATACTCAACGATACAGTGGCGACGACTCCGCATGACTGGGAAAGCCACGAAGTCGTTTTTGAACAGGAGGACTGAAATGTCTTTTGCTTTTTGGGCGATTTTGATTGGGCTTGGTGTTGCCGTGTCGGTGGGGGCCGTGCCGAAAGTGTGGGCGTGGGGTAAAACCGCGTGGACCACGACGACCGGCAAGGAAGTCCCCGCGACGATTGACGCCTTCGTGGCTCACTGGCTCAACACCAGCGAGTCGGTGCTTGTCCAGGGGGCGTTGCGTCGGGCAAAAATTGGATTCGCACGGCGGAACGACGATGAGGGCGTGGATAAATGCAACGCCCTGATTGTGCTGGCGGCAACGTGGGACGACGAAACCGAGTAGGAGCCGCCATGCAAACGATCCGCAAATACGCTCTGTTCGTCGCCCTCGGCTTGATCGTCGGCGGTGTGGCCGTCGAATACGGCCCGCTACTGCTGCGGCTGCTGCCAAGCTGGGGGACGCCGACGGATGCGATGATCGTGTACGAGTCGGGGTTCGACAAGCCGCTGACACAAAACATGGTGACGGTGCTTGCGAAGGCCACCGACTTCAATGTCAAAGTTATCGACCAACACACCCTCGGCAAGAACAAAAAGCCATCGGCCTACCTGTCGCCGTTCCTTGATGCCGCGAAGGGCCACGACTTGCCGGTCCTCGTGCTGCGGTGGGCTGGTGGCTCGTATTCGGTTCAGCCGTGCCCGACCACGTTGGCGGAACTGAAAGCGGAGGTCCAATGAGCGATCAAGAAACACCAATGGAGCGTGATCGGGATGATCCCAAAGCGGAGGCGCGGCAGTACCTTAAAGACATCTACGACATGCAGGAATCGTACGTGATGTCAGAAGAAGAAGTGGCATATTTTCGTGCCCAGCGATCTGCTCCCTTTGTTCCGCTGACACCGGATCAGGCCAGTCTACTGCCATCGCGGGAAGTATCGGAACTGAAAGCGGAGGTGGGGCAATGACGTGGATCATCGCTGTTTACGTGATGGTTGGTGGGTTCTGTGGTATTTGCGCTGGTTTGGCGGATTGCGCCAACCGTGATTGGATTCCCGGCCGGTCAGAGTGGCCCATGAGAATCATCGGGAGCGTGGTAGTCGCTGTCTTTTGGCCGATCATGGTATTTCAGGCTTGGAGGGATCAGTGAGCATCCATATCACCGACTCAAACTTCCGCGAGGTGGTCGAACGGTCGAAGCAGGCCGGGTTCACCGCCGGTGCTCTACCCCGTCGATCGAAGGTCGGTGAGTTGAAAATCCGTGTCGGCGATGAGATGTTCGCCGTCCCGATGTTCTCGAAACAAGTTCCGCTGATACCGCAGAGCGAGTGGCAAAGCCGGATCCGCGCGATGGAAGCCGCCGCCGCGTTTATCGGCCAGCGGTGGAAGTCTGATACGAAGGCAGACTTTCAAAATGGCCTCGGCTATTGCTGGGCCTATTCTCTCGCCCAATCGACAATGGCCTGCCGGGCCGCGATGGGCCAGAATTTTGTGCAACTCTCGGCTGAATCGCTGGCCCAGTGCGTCGGATACAGAAACCGTGGGTATTATCTCGATGATGCCTTGAAGTATGCGGCAGAGCACGGCATTGCCTCCCGACTCTACGTTCCCCAGCACAAAATCAGCAAGGACCAGTGGGATGCTGGCTATCTCGACGATCGAAAAAACTACATTCCCGCCGAGTGGTGGGATTTGGGCGGGGCCGACGTGTGGGCTGAAACCGTGACGGCGCTGCTGTTGGGCTATGGCTGCTACGTGGGCTACGACTGGTGGGGCCATGCGGTATTTCTCGATCGACTGCGGATCGGCACCAACGGCAAGATCGAGGTTCACACACCGAACAGCCACGGCGACGGCAACGATGCGTGGTTGGCAGGAAACAGAGCAATTCCCTCGATGGGTTCATTCGTTTTAAGAAGCGTTACTTACACATAGAAAGGTGGTTTCGATGAGAGGTTTGATTTTGATGTTGTGCGTGGCTCTGTTGGTGGTTGGCACCGACAACCTGATTACAAAGTCCCTGGCGGTGGCTCCCGCCGAACAGGCCGCACTTGCCCCGCCGGTGATTGAGGTGGGATCGACTTCGGTTGGTATCTCTGTCGCCGACTGTGCGACGTGCCCCAACGGCCAGTGCAATTATATTGTGAATCAGGCACAGCCGGAACAGCAACAAGTGGCCGAACAGGGCGAAGCACGGCAGGGTGGTCCATTGCGTCGGGTGGCCCGTGCGAAGCCAGCACGGCGGGTACTGGGCCTCGTGGGCCGATTGGTTCGCAGACGATAATGCCGGGAGGTTGGAACCATGAGCATTGCTCTGAAAGTTTTGATCTTCGTGGGAATCTTGGCTGCCGTTGCCCTCGTTCGCTTTTTGTGTGAACGCTGTCACGGCCTTTGCGTGGGCAGGAAAACATGAACGTATTTGCACAAGCAGTGTCAGCCGAGTTGACTTCCCCCAGTAGCTGGTCCCACTTTTTTTCAACCGTTGGTATCCCCGCCGGACTGTTGGTGCTGTTTGTTGCTGGTGTTGCTTTTTTTCTATACAAGGGAATGTCGTGGACCATCGGCAAAGATGGTTGGGTGACAAAAAACGCAAAAGAGGTCAACGATGCTCGAATTGCCGTAACGCAAGACATGCGTGGTGCAGTTACGGAAGTGACAAACTCATTGGTCGGCCAGCAAGGCACGATGAGCGAACAAATGCAATTTTGTAAAATATCCCATCAGCTTGGAGGCGTGGCCAACGTAGCTGATTTACGAGAAGCGGGGCATAGTGCGGCAGAAGCATTGTTGACGATTGGGCAAACCGTCAAAGCCCCTGACATCAAAGAGCATGTCGCCGCCATCCATAAGAGTTTGCGAACAAAATTGGGCGACAACATTGCGTGAAATCACACGCCAACGGAAAACGCGACGGTACGGGAGACTGAGTGAATGACCAACAAGAAACGCCAATCGCTCATCGTTGCAACGGTGGCGTATGGAGCAGTAATCGTGATGGTGATCGTGTCGATGTTTGTGTAACGGAGTAGCAAATGAGCTTATTGGCCCACTACAAGTGCAACGACGACGCGGCAAATACTACTGTTGCCGACTCGTCGGGCAATGGCCATGACGGCACGGCTACGGCCAATACGTCGGTCCTCGCGGCGACCGGCAAAATCGGTGGTGGGTTCGACCTCAATGCGGCGTATTATATTGTGCCACCCGATAGCTTATCAATTGCTCTGGGCGGTGCTTCGGGCGCGACATTTATGGCATGGGTGAAGCGTGACGCGATCAACGCTCAGATGGGAATCATCTATTGCACGATCATAGCTGGCAAGGCGAAGTTCCTTTTGGAGTTTTTGGCAGATAATACATTGATCGTTGGTGGCAGATCGTTATCAACGGATGATTTTCAATCGGCAACTACATCCGGCACGTACACTGATACAAGCGATTGGCATCATGTCGCCGGAGTAATAGATTTACCAAACAGCACCATGCTAATCTATTACGACGGAGTGTTGGTGAAAACGCAAACCGGCTTGACGTTTGGCGCAAACACATTTGCTGCCACTGGTTCGGGTGGCCACACGATTGGCGATGGCGAGACTGGCGCCATTATAATGAACGGCACATTAGACGATGTGCGAGTTTACGACGAGGTGTTGACTCTGCCTCAAATCGAAATGCTCTACAACGACGGCGCGGGAACAGAAGCACTCTATCAGTTCCTCGACTTCACTTCCACGCAGGTCGGCAACTGGCCGGATGGAGCCACCTGGGGCAACGCATCACCCGGCACTGAAGGCATTGATTTTCCCGGTGCGTCCGACAATGCCACCATCGGCCACACCGTTACGCTCACCGCTGCCCAAGCCGCCGTGAACATCACCGTTGCTGCCAGCGGTATCTTCGCCACGGCCAATTACGATGTGACGATCTCGGGTGTGTGGGACCAGTCGAGTACGTCGGGAAAATGTCTCGCGGGAAGCTCCACAATTACGGTAAATGGCAACGGGGCATTCACCGCTGACGGTACACTCGATTCGACGCAGTACAATTCGGCTACGTTGATTCTCAATGGGACGAATACGCTGACTTACGATAATTTATCTGCTGGCTACACCAACGGATTCGGTAGTCTGACCTGTGGGCAGAGCGGGAACACGACGACTATAGCAGGTGGTCATCTGAAAATTGGTTCTCTGACAGTTGGTTCCGGTGAATTAACAAGCAGCAATCAAATATACGTGGGTACTGCTCTCGCCTTTGATGCTCAGTCTACATTGTCTGTTACATACGTGGCATACTCAGGAGCAACAATTCCAACACTCGCAAATGGTTATGATTGCGGCATATATGTACAACGAGACGGGGTCACTCAGGCCGGAAATGTCACGCTCAATTCTGATAAGTATTTGTATATTCACAATGATGGCGGGAGTGGGAGTGGAACATACACATGGCTCACCGCTGGCTATGACCTCACGGTAGGCGGACTCCTCCGAATCGGGAAAGGTGCTGACACTGGTGTCAAAACACTCAACGCTACCGCAGGGGCGGGAGGCACATCCACCATAACATGCGGTGGTAACTTCCTCAATTACGGCACAGGCACGGCACCATCTGTGTTTACCGCAGGCGACTCGAAAGTAGTGTTCTCCAAAGCCTCCGGCACGCAGACGCTCAATTCCGGTGGCTCTACCCTCCACGACTTGGAACATTCCGGAGCGGGTACGCTGCAACTTGCCGCAGAGTTGCATGTGACACACGACTTCCCAAACCCCATCGGGCTATTCGACAACAACACCCATGAGATTCACGTCGATTCGTGGGAGCGTAGCATACAGCGGACAGTTCAGCCAATAATTCAGCACTTACTCGAAGTGTAACTTTACCTAGGAGAGATACGATGCAATTTTCAGAAGTCAAAACCAAGATTGATACGCTCGCCGGTGACATCAGCTCACTCCGGGCACGCGTGGCCGAGTTAATCCCCGTGGTAACAACGATCGGCGATTCACTAGATGCCCTTCCCAGCGTCTACGGCAAAATCATTGGGGTGGTGGACGCGGCTGCTAATGGCAGCAGCGATCCGGCACTACTGACCGCGAAGGCGGAAAAGGACCTGTTGGTTGCGGAGTACCTCGCCGTCAAGGCACAGGTTGCGGGCGTATTGACCGCTCTTGCGTAACAATTGGAGTTTGCAATGTCAGATATTTACACAGCGCCATTTCAGGTGTACTCGGCAACGCCCGGTGTAGGCGATTGGAAAATCAGGTTCGTCCTGTCCGGGCTGGACGCAGGCGCTGCGATTCTAACTGTACGTGCAACGGTCGGCGGCTCTCAAGTCAACGGTGGCTCGGCTTCTGCCTCTAACGATGCCACGATCACGACTGCGAGTATCGTCGTGCCGATTCTGGCTGCGGCGGGTGAGGCGGTAGTGATTACAGTACAATCGAATCTGGCGGCTGACAGCGCAGGAGTGACGCTTGTTTCCGCTACGGCCACTCAGAGCGTGCGGCAGACGGGCGACTCCTACGCTATCACCAACAGTGGCACTTATGGCAATGCCCAGCTTGTCCGATCCACGACACCCGCAAATACGTTTTCCGTGGATACGGATGGTCGCGTAGATGTTGGATCAATCAACGGCAGTACGCTTGCCGCACGAATCCTTGCCGCCGAGAAATATAGCTATAAAGACGACGCTGTGGTGTTGGTGGCCGATGGCGCAACGGACGCGGCCCGTGGCACGAATCTTGCAACGGCCTACACGTCGGCCTGTTCGCTAACTCCCGGTGGTAACGCATTGTCGGCGGCCAACCGTGCGGCGGTGCTCATGCCGGAGGCGCGATATGATGTAGCGAGTAATACACTGGTCGCCGACACAGATTACGTGGACTTGATTGCGTTGGTGCCCGAGCGTGGTGGATTACCACTGGCAACGGATGTGGACAGCCTTACGACATCATTGGGGCAATACCGGCCGTCCCACACGGAAGTTTACAGTGAAACTGCTGAGACAACCGTGCTAGAGCAGAGCGCAAGCAACGTGCGGATGCGAGGATTTTCTGTAGGACAATTGGCCGTGAATATTGTTGGTTCTTACGACGCTCTTGGTATCACTGCCGACGACAATATCGGGTCTGTCTACGACGATATGTATTTCTGGCACAAAGCACCAGTCCATGCCAGCGGTGTGGCACGGAGGCCGGTTGGTTTTGCCAAGCATGTTTATGGTCTGTGGAGAAATTGTGCTGCCAACTCTTACTCTTGGCGCATCGGTCATGACGTGGCAAAGGAGGCTGTGTTTTCCGCGACGATGTACGATTGCATCGCGGGGCCAAACTCGTTTATCGGCGACCATTACGGCGAACTAGGCGTACAAACTGCCACAAACTGTTGGTGTGAGCGATGTAAGTGTGTCGGATACAGGGGATTTGCAGGCTGCTCGTCGTTCGGCCTACCGATCGCCGGCACTTGCACATTTATTGATTGCGAATCTGGCGACAATAGCTACGGGCTTGGCGAGATCAATGCTGGACTGTTTATCCGTTGTCGTGGTGAAGATACATCGTTCGGCGCCACAACCTCAGACAGCCATGTCGGTGAGTTTTCGGGCATTGCAATTGATTGCTATGGCGGTGCTGGCTCATTTGGTGGTCATGGCGCGGCGGCTGGTGTAAATGGAAAACTAACTGGCAAGATTGTGCGGTGCGTTTCTACAGGGTCGGTACTACCCCTGCGAGTCGAAGGTGCAACTATCGAAGATTGCCTACTCGAAACCGGGACTGCCGACCAGGACTGCATTACACTCCTCGATTCCACGAGTCGCATTCACAATTCAACGATCCTCGTGGCGGAAGGCGGTACTGGCGTACCGATCAACGCCGGGTCGGCCCTGAGCGTTGCGGCTTCCGGCAATCGGTACAACAACACCGATACCACGGCCAGTGGGCTAGGCGCGAACGTCACAAACCTTGGCACGATGGACCGGCTAGCCGAGTACAGTAACGCCACCAACTACACAGGGGCGTTCACGGCCGCCGTGCTAGCCAATGCGCCACATCACTCGATTATTCCGCTATCTTCGACCGTTTCGGCTGGGGCAGTATCGTCACACAAGCTAGAGTCATATCAAGATCACAAACTAGGGTCATTCGTGTTTACGGTGCTCGATAGCACTGGCGGCGCCGTCAACCTCAACGGGAAGGTGGTACATTTCGGCGTGGCCGAAATCGGTAAGACTGGCGCACCCGATTGGAGCTACAGCAGCACAGGTTCCGAGGTCGTCATTAGTACCACCGATTACAACGTCGTCACGGTGGCCGCCGACGACACGCACACGGGAACGCCCGGCCTGTATCAGTATCGGCTCAGTAACTACACAGACGACGCTATGCTCGATACGGGGACATTGAAAATCGTTTCAGGAATTGCCAGCACGTAATGGGGAAATAATAACAGAACTACCAGGGGGCCGCGTGTTGGACTCACGCGGCTTGCATGACGGCTGAATCGGGAGTAATTACCTGAGAGAAGCCTTATCCTTCGTTGCCCGTTAAGGGGGTTGCGTGAGAAATCGCGCGGCCCCCTTTTTCTTTGCGCAAACGAAAGGAGACAGGCACATGTATTATCAGCGTCACAGCGTCACTATCACGGCGACCTCTACAGGGGGTGGTGCATCGGCATATACGCCCATGCTCAATGGGAAGCTCAAGTCAATCCGCTATAGCAGCGGGGGCACGCTCAGCGTTGCAGCGATATTCTCGGTGACCAATGAGGGCACAGACGAAAGTTACTACTCCAAGGCGGTTGGATCGGCTGGTGTGACCTTCCGCCCACGCATGGCCACAGTGACATCGGCGGGCGTTGCTATCGGTCATACCACCGGCTCGACAATGCCGGTATCAGAGTGTGGTGAATTGGCCAACGAGCGGCTGAAGTTGACCATCGCAACATCGACAGCAGCCAGCCTGACAGGGACGTTCCTATTGGGTGTGGGGTAAATGGCCAAGCGTCCGAGTACACCATGCCGTTGCGGTGGCCTGCGTATAGGCGGCGTGTGCAACCGATGCGGCAAGCGGACAAGCAGCAAGCCCTGGGGCAACACCCGGGCAGGAGCAGATCGTGGATACGATTGGAAGTGGCATGAGTATTCGAGAGCGTACAGGCGAGAGCACCCGCTATGCGTGGAGTGCGAGGCCCACGGCAGAGCGACACCATCGGAGGTCACGGACCACATTCAGCCATGCAAGCCAAGCGAGGCATTGTTTTGGGACACGGCCAACCACCAGGCGTTGTGCCGGCGGTGCCACGAGGCCAAGCACGGTCGCAGGCGTGTGGGGGGGTGGGGGGTACAAATCGCTGGAGGGGACGCGCCAAACC
>Ga0208769_1000104_pt1 | contig 42101 bp, 64 predicted proteins | sample AntAceMetag02UKC_FD_184768 | JGI IMG/M metagenome (GOLD analysis project Ga0208769, IMG submission 184768) | Saline lake microbial communities from Ace Lake, Antarctica- Antarctic Ace Lake Metagenome 02UKC (SPAdes) (version 2) | ecosystem: Environmental > Aquatic > Non-marine Saline and Alkaline...
GCTTGCTGAGGAAGATACTTGACGACCACGAGGCGCTAAAATGAGCCGCACCACCGACGCGATGATAGCCTACAAGGAGTGCGTTAAGCAATGGCCTCGCATTCTCGCGGCTCCGACGATAATCCCACGGCACGGAGTCATAGTGTTCGAGGAGGGGAAAAGGTGAGAGAAACCCGTAGCGACGTATCTTGTGTGGACCTCTTCTGCGGAGCAGGAGGCCTGACGTACGGTTTTTCCCGAGAAGGGCTTCGGGTCAATGCAGGCATAGATCTGGATCCTTCTTGCCAATATCCATATTCGGCGAACAACGATGCCAGCTTCATCCAACGTGACATCTCCGATATGGACATAGGGGACGTGAAAGAGCTTTTCATACCGGGGACCCTGTGGGTGTTGGCCGGTTGCGCGCCTTGCCAGCCGTTTTCGACCTATAGTCAACGCTATGATACGAGAGCAGACCACAAATGGGGATTGCTGTATGAATTCGAGCGAATTGCCAAGGGAGTCAAGCCCGATATCGTGATCATGGAAAACGTCCCCTCCATTGAGCGCCATACCGTATTCGGCGATTTCGTGAAGGCACTGGAGAAGTCGGGTTACAAAGTATGGCACAACGTTGTCGATTGTGCAGCCTGTGGGGCGCCCCAATCACGGAGGCGGATGGTGCTGCTTGCGTCCTTGCATGGCGAGATAGAACTGATCGAACCACCGAAGACGGGGAAGGAATACAAGACCGTCCAGAAGGCCATCGGGCGGTTGCGACCCATCAGGGCTGGAGAATCGGATCCGAAGGACAAATTGCATACAGCCGCGAATCTGTCGGAGAAGAATATGGCTCGCATGCGAGTTTCCACGCCTGGCGGAACATGGAGGGATTGGCCACACCACTTGATTGCGGAATGCCATCTGACCCATTCGGGACGAACCTATCCAAGCGTGTATGGGAGAATGGAGTGGGGAAAACCAGCTCCGACGATAACGACCCAATGCTTCGGTTTCGGCAATGGACGTTTTGGCCATCCGGAGCAGGACAGAGCCATCTCCTTGCGCGAAGCGGCCATAATCCAAGGGTTCCCGAAAAGCTATAAATTCGTTCCACCACGCGAAAAAATCCATTTCACGACAGTGGGTCGGTTGATAGGAAACGCGGTACCTGTCGACCTTGGACGGATCATCGCGAAAAGCATCATTCGACACATCGACGCTGCGGGGGCTGCGTGGGCTGCGGGGGATGCCGAACGAGGGGCGCAGTCGGGCTTGCTGAGGAAGATACTTGACGACCACGAGGCGCTAAAATGAGCCGCACCACCGACGCGATGATAGCCTACAAGGAGTGCGTTAAGCAATGGCCTCGCGGCAAAGGCTTCGTCTCTATCTTGCGGGGACACGAGAAACACGGGTTCCTGCTTAACGGCCGGGAACCTTGGCCGGATGATACGGGATGGACCGACGAGCAGGCGCGTGAATACGAGGAGGACGGGGGGCATCATGTGGTGGAATAGTCGGGACAAAGAGCTTAATGCCGTTAACGAAATACTGGAATTCCTTTGCAACGCAGAGGTGAATCGAGAAGTTGATGTACTCGTTGTTACTGCTCCTTGGTACACGAAGCCGGCAACAGTGCGATCATTGAGTAGTTTGTATAAGCGTGCGTATGAAAACGTGGCCAAGCGAAAACGTCTTTCAAAGGAGAAACCGATGAGCGAAAAGAAGATCGACCTGAAGAAGCTGGTAGACAAGGGGCTGTGCGAGTGTAGCCTGTCCACGATGGAGGGGTTGATTAAGGAGGTGAGGGAAAAGAAGGAGTGCGAGACGTATTCTCGTTGTGCGTTTGAATTTCGTGTCGATGTTGTTAATGCCTACGGATCACGCGGGGGCTTCATTAATATTTCCACCAAGGATCACCCTAAAATTGGCGGGTGCTGGGGTGTCGGTGATATTGATATACTTATCGAAACACTAACCTGCGCCAAGAATACGGTACGGAGAAACCGCAATGCCTGACAACTACCCACTCGGCTGCGATTGTGGCAACATCCCCGGGTGGCGTAACGAAGACGTAGACTACGACAACGCCGAGGAGCGCTGCTACGAAGAGGCGATGAACCCCGAAGCGTGGGCTGCGTACTTCAACCTGCCGCAGGACTACACGATGGCAGACCTTGTGGCTGAGTTGATGGACACTCCCGAGGGTGACAAGCTGCGTGACAAGGTGTGTGCGTGGTTGATGAAGAAGGAGGGGTACGATGGATAAACTTGGGATATGGGAACGGAGAGAGAAGACCGACCCGCGCCACCTGAAGAAAGTAAACGTGCGCGGCGGGTTCCTTTCGATTGACCAGCAGTATCAGGTCAAGATGGCAACAGAAGAGTTTGGTCCACACGGGATTGGCTGGGGAGTACGCGACAGCAAGTACGGGTGCATCAATGACAAGGATGGACAGCCGGCCATCTCCACGCTTGAGGCAGTTTTCTGGTTCAAGGTAGATGGAGAACTTGGCGAGTTTGACATCAGCACCGACATTGAGATGCGGACAAAGTACGGCTGGATGGACGATCACAGGAAGAAGCTGTTAACTGATCTGATAACCAAGTCGTTGTCTAGGCTGGGGTTTAACGCAGACGTATTCTTCGGACTGCATGACGGCAACAAGTACATTGGAAAGGACGCCCCTGCCCCTGCGCCACCGGCAGAGAACTTTGACGACGGCATCCTCAAGGTACGCACGTTGTTCAAGGAAGCGAAGTCTCCCGACGATCTTACCAAGCGAGGGAAACGGAAAGCGGTGAGGGATTTCCTCAGCGGAGACGACGGCACACGCGGGACTGCCGTAAAGGCTCTCTTCGACAAGCGCATGGAAGACTTCGCTGGGTTCGACAACATGCTCATCGACGCTTATCTGGCTATCGAGGACATGACAGACCCGGCTGCTATCAACGCGCTGGTATCGAAAATCAAGGACGACAGTGCGATGTACAAGCACCCCGGCTGTCCTAAGGACGTTGACGGCGGGCCTGACTTCACGAAGTTGTTTGATGCTGGAGACAAGCGGATTGCAGCGCTGAAGGCGGGTGCGTGATGGCCGACTCACGGGAGGCGATGTGCGACGAACCTAAACCAACGCAGTTTACCAAGCGGCAGATCATTAACCGCCTCAAGCAGATGGAGCAGTCGTGCCGCAGCCTGTGGGAATCAATCGAAGTGGACTCTCCCCCGCCGAAGCAAGCGGTGGTGGAGATTGACGACAACACGCGGGAGTTGACGAAGTTCTTTCTGGCGAAGATGACGGCGGGAGGGAAGATTGACGCTGCTAAGGGCGGTGGCCCGAGAGTGCCTTCGCGGTCAGACTACGAGGGGTTTCATATTTTGCTCAACGGCAACAACCGGCGCGAGGCGAAGGAGCGTGAACAGATAGTAGCCGCTATCAAGTGGTTGTCGAACGGGTCAAACGACGATTGGTTGACGACACATGTACGTAGTGGCGGTGGGTTCAGGAAGAAGTACACCGACATTTGCACGAAGGCGAGAATCAGGACAGCGGGTGGCGTAAGCCGTTACCGTAATTTAGGGGAGGACTGAGATGGACAAGGTGAAGCTGAAACTCAGCTATGCCGACGTGAACTACGTCGAGGTAGACATTGACGAGGCGAGGCGAGCGGTGGAGGAGTATGATAATAGCCGCACGAGCAATCGGTTCTACTATTGGTACGACAACGATTATGTAGAAGTCGTTGGCAGGATCGGCGAACACAACAGGGTAAGAATAGTCAAGAACAGCGCGGAGGCCGTAACAACAGAGCATCCGATAAAATACATGAAGCAGTTGGGGGTGGCGCTTGGTAATGCGTGTGCTTGGGCTGAAGGGAATGACGGAAGCAGGCCATAGTGTCTAAGCCCCCAGCAAACGTCGCCGCAGAAGCCGCCTACCTCGGCGCGCTCATCCTCGACAATTCCTGCATCAACGCGGGAGTACAAGTAGCGCCTGCCGCCTTCACCGTGCCGAAGAATCGCGCTGTCTACGACGCGATGCAACAAGCGGTCGCAGCCAACGTGGCGGTAGACGCGGTGACGTTGGGGGGATACGGGGCAGACGTAGAATATGCTAACCAGCTACAAGCAAGCATGGCGTCGTCGTCCAGCTTCAGCCACTACGCGAAGCAAATCAACGATGCGAAGGTGCTTCGTGACCTCATCTCGGCGAGCAAGCGGATAGCGAAAAGCGCCCTTGAGTACGGTGCCGTGTCTGACGAAGTGCTGGCCCGCGCTCAGGGGCTCGTAATGGACCTTGGCTGCACGCATGAGTCGTCAGACGGGTCAGACTATGGGGACATCCTCGATGACTACGAGGAGGCGAAGAAGGCGGGTACAGGGATCACGGGTGTGACGACTGGACTGAGCCGGTTGAATGTGTATCTTGGCGGGATGCAGAAGACGGACCTTCTGGTTCTCGCCGCCCGTCCGTCGATGGGCAAGACGGCGTTGGCGATCACCAACATGGCGGTGGCAGCATGTAAGGAGGGCAAGCGGATCGGAGTGTTTAGTCTGGAGATGAGTGAGCGGCAGCTTAAGCAGCGCATTTTGGCAGCGGAGGCAGGAATCGACAGCTTGGGCCTGCGAAACGGTACGCTCAGGGAGGACGAAGAGATCAGCGCGTACAAGGTTGCCGCTCATATCAAGGGCTCATGGGGACCGAGGTTGTTAGTCAACGACAAGTCGGCTATCACGGTGCCCGAGGTGGCGGGGCAGTTGAGGCAATGGCGGCGGGACGACGAGGTGGATCTGATCATCGTTGATTACATACAGCTTATGAAAACACCGCGCCGTGGTGAGAACCGCAACATGGAGATAGGCGAGATATCCGGTGGGCTTAAGGGCATTGCGAAGGAGAGTGACATCCCCGTGCTGGCGTTGTCTCAGCTTGGCCGGTTAGTGGAGCGGCAGAACAGGGAACCGATCTTGTCCGACTTGAGGGACAGCGGGTCGATTGAACAGGATGCAGACGTGGTTATGTTTATTCACGGGGAGGACAATGTAGGACCGCAGTTAGGTGACATTGAGAACCGTAAGTTGATCTTGGCGAAGCAGCGTAATGGCCCGGTTGGTAGCATCGACATCGGCTGGGACAAGCATAGTATCAGGTTTGTGAACTAGGGAGGAAGCAGAATGAGCGAGAAGATGATTGACATTAGTGGGTTGCCGGGCAAGTGCAGCGCGAGTACGATCCATCAGTTGCTTATCGAGAATGGGTACGATGCCGGGAAGTTGCCAGAAAAGACTTTTACCAAGTATGCCGGCATAGCGCCGAGGGCGTTTTGGCATGAATCGCTTGGGGCGGCGTGGGTTAACATTACCGGCAAGAAGGACAATGGACGGTGGGAGGGGGATAGCCCGCATGAGATCAGGGCGCTCGCGAAAGAGATGAATGCGGCAGCAGACTATTGTGACAAGATGAACGATTCGCGGAGGAAGTAAATGAAGACTTTCTACGAAGAGACGCGAGTGTACTACGAAGGCGTGAAGTACGACGGCACGGTAGCGAGCATGCAGGAGATCGCCAAGTTTACGGGCATCGCGGTTGTGGCAGAGGGGCTATATGTGAAGTTCCTCGGACAAGCCATTAGCGTCGGTGATTGGGTCACGCTACAGCACGGGGCAGATGAGGAGGACCCACTTTACATGGTGATGGCTGTCGATCAGATGGCCGAGATGAAGTTCAAGCGCAACGCGAAGAAGGGGGAGAGCGATGAATAGCATTGTGCAGGCGTTCCCGATGACAGAGATTGACACCGAAAGCGAGTGGACGTTTCTGACAGTTGCCAACAAGATCATGCTCAAGCCGCAGATAAACAAGCCGCCGTGGTGTGAGTGTGGACAAGAGTATGTCGTAGAGCCGGTGGTGGGTTTCGAGGTCAACGGCGCGGGGACCGAGGCATTTTCTCGTGCTCGGTTCACGCTTACTGCTGCTGAGATCAAGGAACTTATCACTGCGCTTAAGGTGTCTGTTGATAGGGCGGCAGACATGGCTGAAGCTAAAATGGAGGAGGAGGAGTAGTGGCTAGTGTAAACAAGGTGATCCTCGTTGGCAATCTTGCCCGTGACCCCGAGTTGAGGAACACGACCAACGGAAACGCGGTGTGCAACTTTACGGTAGCGACCACGGATTCGTGGAAGGACAAGGAGAGCGGGGAGAAGCAGGAAAAGACAGAGTGGAACAGCGTGGTAGCATGGGGGAAGTTGGCGGAGGTTTGTGGCAAGTACCTGCATAAGGGCAAACAGGTCTACATCGAGGGCAAGCTGCAAACGCGAAAGTGGAAAGACAAGGAGGACAACGACAAATACACCACTGAAACGGTAGCACATACCATGCAAATGCTTGGCAGGCGAGATGATCCGGGGGCCACCAAGTCTGAGCCAGCGCCGGAACCATCTGCCGTGGAGCCCGATGATGATGACGACCTGCCTTTCTAACAAGCGCAACACGGGGGAGGGGCATTGCCCCTCCCCGCAGGAGAAGTGCCGTGAGAAACGATTCTGAGACGCCTGAAGGCACTGACGACGACCTTGTGTGGTGGCTCAGGCAGAAAATAGACCTGTTGGGCAGGGATTTGCTGCTTATGCGCGGTGAAAACAGGCGGCTGAGGATAGAGCGTGATATGGCGATGGCGACTAACGACGAAAGCGGGGGGTGAGATGGGGGGGGGCATTTTCTTGTTGATCGTCATCGCCCTTTGGGCTGGCTCGATTCACGGGCTGTTGACTTCGTGGCGAGCTGAATGGAGAAGGGGGAGACGGTGATGCCTGACGTTTCAAAAATGCGGTGCGAGTGCGGGGGCGAGGTGCGCGTTGAGGCATGGGGCGCCGGTAACGTGTGCCAAAAATGCGGAGCCGTGTGCGATGATTATACCGCCCTCGCCCACGGTCGCTACTGGGCGTTTAAGGACAAGGTGCGGGAGATTTATAAGGACGCCGTGGCAGCGTGGTACGACGACAGGACGCCCATCGGCGAATTCGATCTCGACGCCTTCGTCAAACGCCTTCAGGAGGTGCTGGGGATATGAGCGATATCGAATGTGCGGCGAAGCGGGACCGTGAGCAGACGCGGGTGAATATACTCGAAGCCGAAGTTGAGCGCCTCCGCGCCCAGTTGCAGCAGGCGCGGGATGACCTTGACAAGAAGGGGAGGGAGTGCGCGAAGCTGAGTGATCACATCAAATGGATTGCCGAAGTTCCACCGGCGCAGCACCCCGACGACGAACGCGGGTGGATCGTCTCGATGCTGGAGGCGATGGACGAAGCGAAGTCTCTCCGCATCACGCTCGCGTCTACCACAGAACTGCTGCACAAGGAGAGCGCCGAGGTCACGCGGCTGACGAATGAACTCGCCGCGAAGGTCGAGGAGTGCGGGAGGCTGAGCGGGTTCCTATCCGACGTGCGGGATTGCCCGACGTATGTGCTTGCCAAGGACGCCGATACACTGAGGGGCGACCTTGACGTGATGGTGAATCATCTTGCCGCCCGCGACGACGAGCTGGAGGAGGCGAGGGGTCTTATCAGGTGGGCAGTCAACAGCATCGAGCAGCCGGCGTGGCTTACGCCCGAGCGGATCGACGACGGAAGATCGCGGCTCCTGAAAACAGTCGCCGCCTTCCTCGCCCGCACCGAGAAGGGCGGGGCGTGATGGGGAAGGTGTACTGCACTCTGTGTCACAAGAACGAAATGAAGTGGGAAGATGGATGCCTCGGGTGTTACACGGACTTCGGCGATGGCCCGTACTGTGACGAGTGTTACGATCTGATGCAGGCGCGGCTGGACAGGGTGCGAGAAGAGAACCTGCCTCAACTGCCCGCGGACGGCGAGAAGAAGGGCGGGGCGTGATGGGGGAGGTGCAACTGGTTGATGCTGCAAACACGCTATTGGATGCGGCGCACGAATACTGGAAGGCGTGCCAGAAATTCAACGAGGTGGGGGCTGTCCGATGGCTCGAAGATGATGGCGGGCGGCTGCTGATATTCACGCGGGGTGAATACAGGGAACAAATTATGGCGAACATCGAAAACCTGCGTCCGACAATGACGTTTGGCGAAAGTCACATACCTCCGCTGCCAGCGGACGGCGAAGTGGAAGGAGAGTAGAGATGAAGATGCTTAGGGCGAGCGTGGAGCCGGATGGTCATGGTGATTTCAGATGGCAGATCGAGCTTGTCGCAACATCGACAGTTCTAGACAGCCTGACCGGTGACTACAGGGATTTCGATAACTATAGCGAGGCAAAAAATTGGGTCTCATTGCGGCTTGACGAGCTGCGCCGCGAAGTCAACCAGTGGGCGAAACCGGGGGAGAAATAACATGGCACAGGGGATGGATGAATGCAGCAAAGCGATGATGGACATGGTCGAATTGGACAACGACCCGACTGGAGCTGCTGACCAGATCAAGAAGATCATACAAGTAGACGGCGTCGATCATGTCGATGTGTTCAATCTGGACTCGCGCCGTGGACTGGTCGCGCGGGTCGAGAAGCTTGAGGCGCTCGTTGCCGATCTGCTCGACGACAGGGCCGGGCGCGAAGCGGATGCAAGGGCGGCGGAGCTTGGGATCGAAGTCACGTCGCAAATGCCGGCGAAGCCGGGGGAGGGCGAGGGGTGAACAAAAAGCTAATCCAATCCTATGTCGATGACAGGTTCTTTGTGTCTACTATCTATCGCCAAAGTAGCGCGATGTTGGCGTATGACATATGGTACTACGAAACGATCGCATGGCATTGGGACGGCGAGACGCGGTCGCGCGGTAAAATCATCGTTCACCCCGTAAGTTCGCACTTTAGAAAAGCGGCGCTGGACAAACACGCTGCTATTTGTCGAACACTCGAAGCAAGACCAAAGGAGCACACCTCAACAGGCGAAGGGGGCGACGGTGAGTAGGCACAACCATTGGGCAGATGATCTCGACATCTGGTGCCAAGACTACGTGAAGCCGATATGGTGGGAACTGCTGATAATCGTGGTGTGGGTGGTGCTTCTCGCGTGGGTATGGTGGCCAACCGACGCCTCCGCCCAAGACGACCCGTTCCCGTGGGCGACAGACAGCGAAGTCATCAGCTCGTTCTACCTGCGGTTCACCGTGGACCCCATGTCCATCGCCGCGCTCGACCTCGGCGTACTGTTCGCCCCGCTGTTCGAGCGGCACAACTTCATCCTGTTGCGAGAGCCGCCGCTACTGCCGGTCACCAGCATCAAGTGTACTCCTGGCACAGGAGAGCCAGTGCTGTACCTGTGGCACCTGCTGATGGGCGAGGCGTCCGTACAGTTCGCGGCCACCGTAGACAGCTTCGTCGTCGTACCACCAATAAACGTCACGGTAGAATGTGAGTATGTAGGGGGAACCACGGGGCCAATGTCGATACCGTCTAACAACTGGGTACTAGCGGAGGAGAGCGAATGAGCAACATGGTCTTCGAGTTGAGAGAGCCGGACAAGACAGAAGTACCGCTTGCCGCAGTAGGCGATTTGCACTGGGGCTCACATACCTGCAACGAGTCTTCTGTCCGTGCGTGGGCGAAGAAGATAGAGCAGGAACAGTGGCATTGGGTAGGCGTGGGGGACTACACGGAGAACGCGCTGAGAAGCAGCGTGGGAGACATCCACAAACAGACGATGGCCCCCGACGAGCAGGTAGAATCGCTCGGTGAAATCTTCAAGCCTATAGGCCATCTGTGTCTCGGGCTGATAGGCGGTAACCACGGTGTTCGGTCGATCAAGGCGGCTGGTTACGACGTTGACAGTGCGTTTGCGAAGGCGATTGGCACCGACGACAACAAGGTTCTCTACCGCAGGGAAGAAATCTTCGGGATGACCCAAGTGGGCGAGGCGCGGTGGAAGATCGTCGTGCATCACTGCGCGGGTGGCGGCAGGACTATGGGCGGTAAGGCCAACGCGCTTGCCCGCATGGGCGAGAGCTTCCCGCTGATGCACCTATACATTGGTGGTCACACTCACGCGGCGATCAGCTTCAACGACCACAGGTACGACTTGGTAGTAAATGCGGGGTCTGCGAAGGTGCTGAAGACCAACCGGCAGTTTAGCGGGTGCGGATCTACACTTGAGTACATGGGCAGCTATGCTGAGGCTGCGTTGTTCCCGCCTGCTTCGGTGTGTCAGGTGGTGCATCACCTTGGTGACCGTGTACATCGTTCTCATCACGGCGTACCGTTTTACGAGATGAAGTACCGGAGAGACGTGGTGATGCTGTGAGGTGCATAAGATGTGGTGCGGAGATGGAGGCAGCTTACGACCACGACTACAAGTGCCCGGTGTGCGGCGTGATGCTTGTAGGGGGCACCCTGCCCACGCCACGCGACGATCACGACGAAGTTGAGCTACGGCACCTGATAGAAAAGGGACGCGCACGGGCGAAACTGAGGGCGCTGAGGGCAAGGAGGAAAAGATGAACCGACCCGTCATCGGCATCGACCCGTGCTACGGAGCCAAGTCTGTTATGGGCATGGTCTACCTCATCGACGAAGACGTACACGACTACGTAGCGAAGACATATGACACGAGTGGGTCAGCGAAGCGGTGGCGAGGGTCAACGAAGGGGTGGTACGTAGGCACCGCAGAAGCCATCACCCTCGCGTGGGGGCTGAAGACGGAGCGGGTAACGGGTGTCACACCGCTCGTCGCCATAGAGGCTCCTTTCGGTACAAACTTTAGCACTCACGGGCTGCGCGAGATGGTCGGGATGCTCAAGGACAGGTTTGTGCAATGGGGGTGGGACGTAGTGGAGGTGCCCGCTGCGTCAGCGAAAAAGGCACTGAGCGACAAGGGGAACGCGAAGAAGGACGAGATGGTAGCTGCCGCCGCCGAAGTGTGGCCTGAAATCTACAACGTCGGGAACCAGAAACAGCAGGAAGCAGTAGCCGACGCGATAGGGATTGCGATGGCTGGGGCAGAGAAATTTAAGGACACGACATGACACGACCAAGCCCGTTGGACATCTTCTGCCGCGAAGCCAAGCGCACCTCCGGATGGACCGGGGGGAAGCCGGCTCTCTCAAGGGAAGAAGAAGAGACGCTTGTGACAGCCGCGCAGGGCGGTGATATCACGGCAAGGGACAAGTTGATCGAGACACATACTATGTACGCAGTGAAGTATGCGCTCAGGTGGACGGCGACGGGGCTACTCGAAGATGATCTAGTGCAGGTTGCTATGCTGGGACTTATCGAAGCCATAAATCACCATGACATCTCTCGCGGGAGACTGTCTACTTGCGCGTGGTGGTATATGAGAAACAGCATACGCAGTGCAGCCGGTGATCAGTGCTTCGAGGTGCGGGTGTCCGGTGCTGTAGGAAAAGACATTCTCAGGATCAGGGCAGGCGGGAAGCCCAGACAAACTCCGCGTATCAAAACACTGGCTGCGGTGAGCAAGGCACCCGTAGAGATTGACGGACAGCAGGACAACGGCGAATGGTTGCTCGGCGGCGAGGGCGGCACCGACAACAGAACGATGGACAATGATTTGCACAAGTGTATTTTAGAGGCGCTTGAGTTGATAGAAGACAAGATCACGAGACGCCTCGTGTCAATGCGGTTCGGCATGGGAGAATTGCACGGCATGACGCTAGGGGAGGCTGGCCGGGAACTTGGGCTCGGAAGAGAAAGCGCGAGGCAGCGACAGCTTGCTGGGCTTAGAACCATGTTTGGGCACGACGGGTTGCGCGAGATAGGCGGCAACGAGATGGGGTCGCTCATTTGCTATAAGCGCGTAGAGGAAAAGCGGTGTCCGAAGTGTGGGCTCATAAAACGGTGGGACAAGTTCGGTGTAGACAAGCGGACGAGGAACGGGCTGAAGTCGTGGTGTCTCGACTGTCACAACAATCTGGTGAGGTCGAGGAATGCGTAGTCCAGTCCACGCCCTCATCGTAGCAGCAATCTTTCTCTACTGCATGTCGTTGTACCCTGCCGTGCTGGAGGAAACAGAAAGGACCGGATGCGATGCGCCGATTTATTGGAAGGCTGGCAGGGGGGATACGGAACAGGTTGTTAACCCTCGTGGAGAAACTGTTTCTGGTTATGTGTACTCTAGTAAACTTCTTGGCTGCTTTGGTTTATTTGCTGGACTCGATTATGTATGGTTTCTTTTTGTGCTGCATTGTGGGAACTCCATCGGGGTCGCGTGTCTCGCGGCTGCGGCACTCAACCGTATGGCAGGTTTCCCGATTCTGGCTGGGGCTGTCGTCTTTGTGGTCGGAGCTAAGGCTTCTGACATCGTCAGTGGCGGAAACCTCACGGGGGTGCTTTGCGGCATGTCGCTCACTCCGTGGGGTGCTTTACTTGCTGCTGCTGTTAAGCCTCATTATATGGTGGCTGTGGTACTTCATGCCGCCGCTTGGTTTGCTGTGCGAGGAGGGTACGCTTTGGTACGCGGTGATGAGGGCAGATAACTACGCAGTGTTAGCGGTGTGGTGCGTATTGATAATGGGGTTTCGGAAGGGAAGAGGTGGTGCTAGATGAATAAGCCAAGCAAGATTTATGGAGAAGGAATTGACCAAAAGGCTCTTGACCAGTTCGCTTCTGCAATGGAACTGGACTGCGTTATGCGGGGGGCGCTGATGCCTGACGCTCACGCAGGATACACGCTGCCGATTGGTGCAGTAATCGCCACGAACGGCATGGTTTACCCGTCGTGGGTTGGGTACGACATCGGGTGCGGGATGTGCGCGATTCAGACAACGCTTGAGGCCAGCAGCCTTGAGTCGATCGACGTGAAGAACAGGGTGATGGCAGGGATTTATGAATCCGTACCGTGTGGGATGGGCGGTCACGGTGATGAGTTGTCACTGCCGAACGGGTCGCGAACTCCATTGCTCGATGAGATGGCTGAAAAGCGCCATGCGACTAGGCAGATTGGTACTCTAGGTGGCGGTAACCACTTCATCGAGATCGGAGAAGATGAGCAAAGACATGTATGGATCATCATTCACAGCGGGTCGCGTGGAGTAGGACACGGGGTTGCTGGTAGATATATGGCCATTGCGGCAAACTCGGATAAGCCCAAAGAAGGACACTTCGGGTTCCTGTCTGACTCAGCACTTGGCATGGACTACATTGACGATCTGAATTGGTGTCTCGAATATGCCCTGATGAATAGGAAAGAAATTGTTAGGCGAGTATCTTCAGTGCTAAAAGTGGAGACGGGGGCAGACCCGATTTGGGGCAGCCTGATAAACAGAAACCACAACCACGCCGAACTGAAGGACGGGGTGTGGATTCACCGTAAAGGGGCAACACAAGCTGAGGCTGGTATGATGGGTGTCATTCCCGGAAACATGCGAGACGGGAGCTTCATTGTTCGTGGACTCGGCAACCCTGATGCGCTGTGGTCGTCATCGCATGGAGCGGGGCGAACGATGGGCAGGATGGAAGCGAAGAGAACATTAGACCATGCACAATTCGTGTCAGACATGGTGAATGTCACATGTCGCACAGACGAGGAGATTCTTGATGAGGCGCCACGGGCGTACAAAGACATCTTTGAAGTGATGAAGGCGCAGGATGGACTTGTGGATATCCTGCATCATGTGACCCCGATCATCAACGCAAAGGGGTAGGAATGAACGGCAGAACAGCGAAGGCCCTCAGGCGGCTCAGCAGCACGCTAGAGCAACGATCACTTGGTCCCAAGGCAGAGTATCCCGGAGGACCAGTGCGTCATCCTGCGGGCACGAGAAGGGCGATATACAAGGACATGAAGAAAATGTGGAACAGGGGGGAGAAGTGACAAGAATTGAGCCGCTAATAATATCGTGGGGACACGGGTCGTGGGGGATAACAATTCTCTGTATGGAGCGCCATCTGAAACTGTACGGGGTGTGTGAATTTGGTAGGTGGATTAAGCAGCTTTCATTCGACGGGAGCGCTAGCTGCAAGTTTCACCTGATGATATTTGGTCACTGGTTTTGCTAACCTGACCACCGAGCACGACGACCACGAACGTCCACATGGATGAAGCCGTTGTTAGGGTAAACGCCGATGCCGCCATCACGGAAAGCCTCTACTAGCAGGGCTGCTTCCTTCATCTCTTCGGGAAGCATATGGGCGATCACGATGTCGGCGGCAGTGCCAAGCAGGTGTTGAGAAGTAGGGCTGCCACCAACCCTGCGGTCGGCGTTGTGCTTCTTGCACCTGTACCCGGAGTCTATAGTAATCGGGACATCGACAATGTCCCTGAGTTTCTGTAACGCAGCCACCAATTCAGGGGTGACTTTCTGCACCAAGCAACATGGACACCGAAGTTCGCTGTTGCTGAAGTTTTTGCTTAGGTCGCCCACGATAACCTCGGGAGGAAGATGATGTTAGAGTTCGCCATAGCCATTGCCGCAATTATTTCTTGCGGAGTAGTGTTTTCCTGTGTTGCTGCCGTAGTTAGCAAGTGTGTCATGTTTGGACCCCCGACACCGATCACGCTTCCGGCTGCGGTGGTTTCTGTAGCTATCGGCATATATGTTATCGTAAGAATCGTCGCGCTAGCCGTAGCGATCTGCTCGGTGCAGTAACAAAAGTTAGACTATGTGCTAATTAACCACGCATAAAAGTTAGCCTATATGCTAATTAACTCTGCTTGAACCACGCTACAGCACTGACGATCAGAGCAGCAAACGCACCGCCCCATATCTTCTGACTACGCCCCGACCGCTCAAGGCTACCTACGCGACCGTCGATAGACTTGATCTGATCTGACCGGGCAGAACACGTGCCCTCTATACGGGCGACAGCATTCCCCATCTCGCCAACAATATTGCGCGTCTCGATGGAGACTCGGTGGGTTTCCTCAAGCAACGGGTCAGTCATCGTGTGGTGCCTTCTCTGGTAGTTCCCTGTCGTGTCGCGCCCCTGCGAACTGTGCCTGTACGGACTGTGCCGCTGCTGCCACTCGTTTTGTTGTTGCCGTCGCCGTTGCCGGACCAATAGTTTCTTGCCGCGTCGGTCGAGCTAGTGCCAAATACGGTTGCCTTAAAGCCGTCAATTCCCTCAAGTTTATACAGCCGCCTGCCGTTGCTGTCCGTCACCCAACCGTCGTTGAACATTGCCTCAGCGGCCTTGCCGGTACGGGAAAGCTGCACGCCCAGAGGTGCTTGGTTCCTGATGAGAAAAGCAGGAAGAGGCTTGTACCAGTTGTCGTCTCCGCTCACTGTCTTTTCCAGCGCAGCAACGAAGTCTCGGTTGAACCGCTTCGGCAACATCTCGCCGCGCCCGCCACCCATCAGGTCTGCCAGCGGCAGGATAGATACGCCAGTGAGGCGCAGTTTTCTGGCGTCACCCTTGTTGATCGCTTCACGGAAGTCCTCAACGCCAAACTTCATGGGGCTGCTGCCGAACAGTGTCTCGCTCACGAGGTTGACCGCTAGAGCACCAGCGAGGGCGCGCATGGCATAACCCAGCTTCATGCCCTTGGTCGGCGCAGTGGACTTGTACGCCCCTGTCTGCCCCATGACCTCAAGCGTTTGGTTAAGCTGCTCAAGGCTGTAGGACTGCCACGGGATGAGGGCGTTGAAGTTCTTGGACTTCAGGATGCCGGGGCGGTTCTTGTAGTCGTAGAGAGACTGTACCTTGGCAACGCCGTCAGACACGTATGCCTGAAGCTCGCGCCCCTCAAGCCCGAGTACGTCTCTGCCATGTACGTGTGCCGCAGCAGCGGAGAACATCGACACCTCGTTCTCGACGGCCCGCATCAACCAAGACTCTACGCGCTTCGACTTCTCGTTGAAGCCACGCTTCGCCAACGCGCCACCCTCAAGTGCGCCGGCACCAATGCCCTGCTGGTGGATGCTGCCGCCCTGCCCTTGCTTGCGCATGATGGCATAGTTGCTGACCTCTTGTGTGGCCCTGAACGCGGGGTCGCGGAATAGAGCAAACGCCTTCGCGGTGGCCTTACCGCCTTCGCGAGCAAACGTGCCGACCGTAGAACTGGGCTGTGTTTTGAGGCTCCACAGCAGGTTAGCGCCGAACACGGCCCGCTGTAGTCTGTTCTTGTTGACGCGGTGACGGTGCATGAGGAAGCTGGCAACAGGGTTTGTCTCGGGAATCTCCTCAAGACCCTTCGCGAACCCTGAAAGCGTATTGCCGTATGAGGCGTTTGCCCACCGTTCCATAGCGTCGGCTGCCCCGCCCTGCCCAGACTCGTTAAGCACTCTCGCATGTGCGCGAGCGGACTGAATGACTATAGGGCTCACAGTCCCCTGTGCCAACACATTCCCATAATCCCGCAGTACGCGCCATGCGTCCCAATCCCTCTTGCCGCTGGGGATAGGCTTTTGCCCACGAGGAAGTGCCCGTGCACCCGCGCCGCCACGAGGAGGTACGCGCTCGACAGACTGAGTAGCCCACTCGTCTTCACGATACTGCTTGCCTCGGAACTTTTCAAACCTTGTTTGTTTCCTGATCTTCGGGAAGTAGGTTTCAACCTTCTCAACGCGGTTGAGGTCGAGTGCATCGGCAACAACGTTATATCGCTCACGGGCGGAGTTGAGGTGTTCCCTGATTGACTTGGCTGCGCCTATGATTTCTGACTGCCGCGCCTGGTCTTTGATGCCGCGAGATTCAAGTGCGTTCTGCACCTTGCTATTGGCGAGCACCGCACCGACAGACTTTTTAGCCTGAGCGTAGGGGATGTCTACGTCTAGAATTTCACCGACGGCAGCAGATTCTTTAGAGTTTTCCTTGATGCGTGCGCCGTCAAGTATCTCGGCAACAGGCTCAGAGAAGGTATCCCTTACCCGCTCCTCTATCTCGTCCCACTTTTGCGACGTGCGTAGTACCTCACGCTCTACGACGTTGTACCTCTCGCCACCGCCGATCTTTTGCAGCAAGCGCGTAGGGTCGAAGACAGCCTCGTCTCCACCCTTTGTTTGGGTGAACCCCTCTTCGCTGAGGACGTGTTCTCGGAACGCATCTGACACAAGCGGATCGTTCTCCTTGGCCTTGCGTGCGATACGAGAAGCCTCGGCCAAATCTGCGATGTCTTTCACGAGAACATCTACGCTCTCTTTACCAGCGTCTACGTCTCGTAGGAACCTGTTGGCTATGCCTGACTGCGGGTTTACCGCATCGTCTCCAAGGTACTCGGCCCTCGCCGCTGAAGCTACTTCCCTGATATCGCGGGGGGCTTCCTTCGGTGAACGTGCAGCGGGGGTTTCTCCGCCATCCATGCGTGCCTTCTCTGTGTCGTAGGCAGCAGCAAACCGCTTCGCACCACCAGCCACAGCCTTAGCAGCAGTCCCCATGCCCATGAAGTCTAGCGTGGTGTCTGACGGGGGCAGGTAATCGACTTCGCCGGTAGCCTGTGCCTGCTCGCCTTTGGGGACGTACTCTTCGCCCACCTTCTCGTAAAGCCTACCGTCCTTGTCGGAGTACATCTTGCCGACGACTTGGGTGAGCCCTTCGGGGGCGGCCTTCGGTGCGGGCTTGGCTGCGGCTAGTTTTGGAGGGGCCTCTACGGGAGCAGGTGTACGCACAGGTACACTTTCGCCACCAGTCTCGTCAAGGTATCGCTCCACGGTGGCGTCACGCTCTGCTTGGCGAGTGCTCTCAGCGGCCTCAGATTGCTCTGTAACAGACGCAGCCTGCTTTGCGCGATACTTGGCCAGCACCTCGCTCATCGTGGCGCTGCGCTGCTCGTGGACTATCTCATCTGCTATTCGCCTACCGTGGCGATTCTGGATATCCTTGGTAACCGCAGCATCTTCCTGTTGCGCGGTACCGATTGCTTCACGAGTGAGTTTTGCGTCTTCCTGCTCACGCGCCCATTCCCGGAATGTCTTGTCAGCGGTAGCACGAGCCCGCTCCGCTTCCATCTGTTCCTGATATCGCGCCCACTCGGCTTCCTGTTCTGCGAGTCTAGCACGACCAGCAGTCTCAGCTTCGGCCTTTCGCTCTGCCTCTACGCGCGGGGTTTCCCACGGCTCAGGCTCGCCCTTTGCCATGCGTTCTGAGATGTCCGCCCTGCGCCTAACCGCTGGCAATTCTTCCGCTGCAAACTGTTCCATCACCGGCTGCCGTTGCTCAACTGGAGCCATCGGGGGACGTGTCGGCGCAGCCTTCTCGACAAAAGGTTTGCCCGCGTACTTAGCAAGGGGGCCCGTACCGGCCTCAGCCAACCCATGCGAAGCAGCAAACGTGACGTAGCTTGTGATCAGTTCTTCAAACGTCGGCGCACGTCCCTCACTGACAGCCTCAGCAGTAGCGAAACCAGCGCCTATGGTGCCAGAGTCAGTCGTTCTACGTACAATGTTCTTGTCCCACTTGTCGGCCCAACTACCAATGCGCTTCATCGCTGCACCGGCAGGGCCCCCTACCTTATCACCGAACTTGCCTATTTGACGGACGGTCATATTGCGCACGACGGGGTATGACTTCAGCACGCGCCCCACAAGCGCGCCACTAAGCGCACCCTTACCAGCCTCTTTCCAGCTCCACTCGCCGTCCTGCGCCTTCGCGCCTCCGTACATGGCGAACTTTGCTGGGAGCCCCTGTAGGGCTCTCGCGCCACGAGCCAGTTTGCTCGCGCCTTTGGCAACAGGGCCGCCAGGGATGACAGCCATTGCCGCTCCCATACCAGCCAAGCCCGCTACGTCTTCAGCAATCTTCTCTACACGCCCCATGTCTTCACGCGGCTTGTAGACAACCGGCTCCTGCTGTTCCCCCAGCACCTCGCCAAGTTTGCCTGTCCACTGGTCTAGCGCGCCACCGGCAATCCTGCCACCGAGGCGTTCGACCATGCTAGAAGCAGGCACGTCCTCGCCGCCCTTGTGTGCCGCCCATTGCTCGCTTGTCCAGCCATACCCAGTCTGGTACGACATGTCTGCGCCGGTCTTAAACGGCCACAGCCCCATGTCGTCAACAAGCACATAGTCAACGCTGTCGGGAGACATCGTCTTTTGGGCGTAGTAGCTGTGGAACGTGCGGCTGGCAGCGTCGGCGTCAACAGCCTTGCCCTGCTTCCCGCGTTCTGCAAACGCATCACTTAGATAAACGTAGTTAGGCACGCAGTCTCCTAGTCAGTAAGGTTCGCGGCAGAACTGACTTTGCTTTTAGCTACCGGAGAATCGGGATCTTTCGCGAGTATGTCCTTGAGAAGCGTCTCGTCATAGCCGAGGTCAGCAAGGGCTTCACGCACCTCTGGCCAAGCAACAGTGCCGTCGCTCGCCAACAACGCGCTACGCAGGCTGGTTAGGGTATCGACTTCTTCCCATCCCCACATGCCGAACCAATTGCCCTTGGACGCATCGCGGTCAACGTGCCGCTTCACCTTGCCGTCTTCTATCTTATAGTTGTCTGGATTAGAATACTGCTCGGCTTTGAGCAATGCCTCGCGCAAAGGAATCTGCTCGTTTACATAGGCGTAGGCTGCATCGGCAGCAAAGGTCGGGTCTTCTGTTTCGGTAAACGCCTGTTCTGCGAAAGCAGCATATTCCTCAAGCAACCCCATAGACCTGACGCGGTTGAGGTTCTGTCCACCACTAAAGTCTCCGGTTTCTACGTCAACAGCATTTATGTATTCTGCGGTTTCCTTGTCCCAATATCCAACAGCCTTTTCATTGAAGAGCCCGCGCAAAAACGCTTGCCGCGAGACGGGCTTCTTTTCGTTGTCACCGCTGCCGGTTTCCTTCGGGTACAGCGCATTGAGAGTAGCCGCGCTATAGTCAAGTTCTTCGGCACCGCCAACCTTGTGACGGTCGCCTTGCGGAACCGTCACGACATTACCCGGCTCCTCAACTTCTGGCACTACGGGTTGACGCATCGCGTATGCAAGCGCGTCGGCATTACTCACCGGCACACCAGCCATGTCGGCAAGCGTCGGCTCAGGCGGCCCCTGAAACTGTCTCATAGGACCACCTGTCGATTGCCCGGCAAGCCCCGGTCCTTGCTGCATCGGCATTGGAGCAGGCTGATTGTACGGATCATTCTCGAAGCCCTCGCCAACCAGCACGTTTCTCAGATCGAACTGAGAGGCGTCACGGGCCTGCGCATTGGCAAGACCACGCTCTCCGGCAGCGACACGGCTGGCCTCAATGACCTTCTGGTGCTCAAGCCACTGCGCTTCGTCGAAGGCCCGCTGCTGCTCAAGCGCCTGCTGCTGTTGCTGCTGCGCCATGTACATTTTAGCCATGTCGCCGATGCTGTAGGCTAAGTTTTGTCCGCCCTGTCTCCAATTCAAGCCCATGACTTATCCCCTGCCGAAGATGTTGCCAAGTTTATTGCGCATAATCTGGTTGAGGCCTGGACCAGCAGCGGGATTCGCCGCCGTACTTCCCCAGCCGACCTGTGCCTGATCCTGCATCCTGCCCATGTTGCCGAAGTCCTGAGACGCCCAGCCTGCTCCAGCCGTCGAGTCAGCAGTGACCGTACCGGGGCTGTAGGTCATCAGATTCATCGCATAGTTACGACGGGCGGCGGCGTCCTGCGCCATCGCGCCACCGAGCATGTCACCCTGAGCACCCATAGCGACTCCGCTATTGGGGTTGATCCCCCTGCCTGCGAACATCTGCCCCAACGTGGCGTTACCCTGCTTCGCGATGTTCCCAAACCCGAAGTCACCTGCGCCTGCCATCGTGTTGCGGAGCTGTTGCTGCGCCATGATGGTGCCATAGGGATTTGTCTGGTACGCCTTGCCGGGGTTTGCCTGTTCGGGGTCTTTTGATAACAGCCCTCCCAGAAGATTAGACCCGCCCATGATCATCGCAGCACCAGTAATTGGGTCCATCTTAATACCCCGCGTCCGTTAGCCGCTTATCAAGACGGCGCATCATTGCAACCAAGGCCCATATAGCAGCGTTGACCGCCTCAAGGCTCCACTCTCTTAACTCAACGTGTTCTATCTTGCTCATGCTAAACCGTCTCTATGCTGAAGCCATGTATCGTAGCGGTGCCGCTGAACGTCAACCAGAAATACTCAGCTATGAAACTCATCGGAGCAGCCTTGCGCACCGTCTGTCTTGTGGCGGTGTCAAGCGTGTACTCCTGCGAATCTCCACGGCTCGTGTGCAGTGTCACCGTCTCGTCGCTGCCACCACAGTCTATGTCGAAAACGAGGCGCGCCACCCGCGTCGGCCTGCCGCTACCGTACTTCTTTGTCGTCAGCGCGACGGTAGTTGATTCTGACCCGGTCCCGACAGTGCTTATGTTCCCAGAACCAGTAGCAGTATACAACAAATTGTTATCGCCGTTTGCAGTAAACGCCGTCGGGTCTAACAAAACCCCTCCCCCAAGCGTTTCGCGGGTCCATTGAATTCCCTCGGCTGTCTTCCTGCCGACAAAAACAGGGTCATCCACCACGGTTCCACTAGCAACGAAAAACAACTGCCCGCGCCAAAACTCGCCAGCCCACTCTACTCCACTATCGGAACCGCTGGAAGTTCCTCTTACATCTCGCCAATCGTCTTCAATCGCGTCGGTGAGCAACTGAGGGGCAGAACCGTTATATGACCAGAGCCCTGTGCGCGTAGCCCACACAATCCCATACGGGGTGGTCACTACAGAATTAGGGTACTGACAACCGACAGGAGAGTCGATGTCGTCTATGTAACCGACCTCGTCTTCCTGCGAAAGAAGCGCCCAGCGACTATTGCAAAACACTGCTACCCTCGACCCGTACCTGCCCAATGCAGTGATAGTGTCACCGAACTCGTGGTACGAAGTAGCGTTTACATAGTCAGGAAAGCCGAACAGAGAGAAGTACAACTTGCTCCCCGAAGCATAGAACATCCGCCCGTTGTGGAAGAAACCCAGTCCGGAATCAGGCGGTACGCCGTGGTCAAGGTCACCGTGGATATACAGCGCTCCCAAGTCGGCGTCTCGTTTGGTGTCTATCACAGAGACGTATTCAGCGATGCCTGTGGCTGCGCTAGTCAACGCAGTGGTCGAGTTGAGGTAGTAGTCCGTCCCAGCCGCCTTCGTCCTGTAGAGGCGCAAAGAGGCCGTCACAGCGCCCTCGCCAGCGACGAGCTGCACAGACCCGCCTGCCGCCCATGCCGACCACAACGAGGTATCTACATATCCTGCGATATCATTACCATCGGTGATCTTCAGCTTAAACGTGTTGGTCGCTTTGTCGCTGACGACGTAGTAGCCGGTGTTGCCGAGCAGTGCAGCCTCGTCTATAGGTACAAACACGCCGCCAGTAGTTTCGTCGGTGTAGTCGGTGGTGTCTACCGCATACCCGCGGCTGTCGCCACTCGCGTATTTCAGCGAGAAGGTCGTTGCTCCTATCGACACCACCTCATAATCAGCGTCGTTTAGCTCAGTCATTTCGTCAAGACCAGAAATGCAAATTATCTCTCCACCAGAAAGGCCATGTGCAGCAGATGTCACAACTCCAGTAGCAGCCACAATCCCAGTGATCGTCTTCGTCGTCTTCGTCAACGCCGTGATAGACTTCACCTGTACGATGTCGCCGTCAGTGTACCCGTGAGCAGCACTCGTCACCACGGCCTCAGAAGCAGTAGACAACGCAGTGATAGTCTTCGCAGTGGCGTACTTCGCACTGTTGATATAGGAAGCGATATCACTTGCCGATATGGTGGGCAGATGCACAGTGACAGCGTCTTCGGCAGCTATTACGATGGTGGTTTCAGAAGTGTCTTTGCCGTACCTGCCGCTGTACGGAATCGTGTATATCTGAGACTCAATCTCCTGCCCATCGGTCATCGTCACCACTACAGTAGAGCCATAAAGGAAGCTGCCGTCGAGCCCAATGCCTCCGGCCCTTACGGTGCCCGCGCTTGGCGTATACACATAGACGAATTCGTGAAAGTCGGTGGTGTCAACCGGCACACCGGCAGTTGTTTCTATGGTAAAATGGTCATCGTCTATTTTCTCAGTGATCGTATATGCTTCACCCACAAGCGTACCGGGACGCAAACCGGTGAGGGTGTCAAAGACAATCCTGTTGCCCGCGACAAACCCATGTCCAGTCACTTCAAAAACGCCTGGGTCAGCGTATGTCATGTCTATCAAGGTTTGCGTAGCAGCCTCTTGAGCCACGTCTACGCCGAGGACTACCTGAGTGGGCACTTGCAGGTCGGTGAGCGTAGCCCTTTCCAGCGCACCTACAAGCCGCGTGTACGACCCGTCCCATACCTTCGGGCGCAAGACGACATCTGAACCATTTGTGTCGAAGATGTAAGCACGTCCGTCAGCTTCACTGAAAATCGTCCCGTAGTACCCGTCTCCCACCGCTCCAGAATAGATCAAACTAGCGGCAAGCGTTGCTGTAGTCGGGTCTTCGTAGATGTTTGTATCGCCGAGCCTAGCAACGTAGTGCTGCGTGCTGTCTCTGCGGAAAGAGATGATGTCAGAACGGTCCTCTTGCCTGTCAGCGACAATCTCAGTGGCGTCCTTTTGCGGGACGGCATGTCCAGACACCAAGTTGGCGTTGACAGCAGCCACGAGGTCGCCGTCTTTGAGAAGCGTAGCGTCTTTCATCACGTTGTAACCCGTGAAGATGCGTGTTCCGTAGGAGCCCATTATCGTCCCTTGCTAGTTCGTAATCGCCACAGAGACAGAGCCATTGTCAAGAAGGTTGTTGGCGCTTGTGGTAATCCTAAAAAGAATCCCCTCTACTCCAGCACCGAGAATCGCCTGATCAACCCCAACTATCTTAAATGCTCCATATGTCCCGCTCGTAGTCCCAACCTCAGTTGAATGCGTATCTGCCATGTCGGCAAGAGGGGTCGGCGGAGTGGCGCCAGAACCAGTATACGTCCATCCAGTTATCTTGTGGTGGATCAATTCAATGTCCACGTTTCCCGTCGCACTGCCGAGCCACAAGCACTCAATGTCTGAAACAGTAAAATCGTTGTTGAAGTTATCCCAGTATTTGCAGAACCCATAGTCTACAAGCCGATCAGTACCAGCAGTCTTCTCTATGGCGACAGTCCCGAGCCACTTCTTCGTGGTTTCATAGTAGACATTTGCAGCAGCGCCGACTAATGATATAACCTCTGTATCGGTAGCTGTCCTGACTCCCGCGTCAGTGAGCGAAGTACCACTTACGGTCAACTCAGTATCGACAGCCCCGGCAGCAGCCACAACAAAGAGATGGGATGCGTAACTTGAATTGGCGGTGCCGAAGTTTACTGACGGATTGAAGTCGTTAGATGTCCCGCCATGTATATAGTGCCCACCGGAATAGTACGTGCCTGCGTTAAGCCCCTCCGGCATCGGCCACGACATCACCTCTTGGTGGAACCCGCCGATGGGCTGCCAACCAGTGTTCCCTGTACCAGACTCTTTGACGTAGAGAGTCGTTCCTTTGCCGCCGTCTGTTTTCTGATAGGTAGATCCTATCGGAGCGGTTACTGCGCCTTCGGGAGAAAGAGAACCGGCTCGCTCATACACTCCAGCACGAACTCTAAATCCATCAATATCTATAAACTCGTTAGTCGTCAACAAAGCCGAACTAAAATTACATCCAGTTGACGAAAGCATGTTGCCTGAAATAGTAAGGTTGTCAATGGTTGCAGTAGGGGTCAATATAAATATATCCCTACTACCTGAATTAGTTATTGAGTTTCCAGTTATCGAAACATTGTCAACATCGTATCCAACAAAAATGCCACGCTCGTTGTTAGCAATCGTGTTGCCGCACACAACAATGTTTTCATTGCTGTAGCTCGCATCCTCAACCGCGATACCGTCCGCCTCTTCCCACGGGTCTTCTGCTTCTCCGGTGGCTGTCGTATCGTTCGTGATCAAATTACCAGACACCGTGGTATTTCCTCGTTCGGCGACACCGCCACTGACTGCGATTCCTCGCTGAAATGCCGCACCACCCGTGCCAACAAGGATGTTCCCAGAAACAACACAGTCGCCTTCTTGAATCCCAATGCCAGCCCACATATTCCCAGTCCACGCGGTAGCTGCATATGTTCCCACCAGCGAAGTCGTGATGGTGTTCCCCGTTATCAACACACCTCTGTTCTGTATCTTTATCGCTCTCTTGGCACAATCCCTAAACACGTTGTTGGATATAACGGCATTTGCCGGGGTGTCACTATAGGACTCTCCATATTCTACCATCTGTAAAACAATTCCATCAGCATCGTCAGATGGCGTAATGTCTTCGATAAGACATCCAGATATCACAATATCCTGAACCTGCACATCATTTGTATTTGCGGTAGTTGTAAAATGTATCCCACGAGAAACCAATTGCGATGACGAGTCGATGTCGTGGATATGGCAATTGCGGATATAAATACCGGCAGATCCGGTAGTAGTGCTGTTCGTGACATAAATCCCATCAGACGCATTACATGAATCTGTCGCGTCCTCAAGGATATTATATATCTCGCAGTTTTCAATGAGCGCGTTGTCGCACCCGGCAAGGTGGATTCCCCTTGGGGCCAAATCAGCACCATTGATAGCAACGTTGATTATAGAGAAATCATCTGCCTTGTCGGCCTTTATCACATGAGACGTAGTCGCGACAGTATGTGCGCAAAGGAGTATCGTACCAGATTCCCCGCGAATTGTCACACCGCTATTGTCTACAGACAGAGCAGAAGACAGAGAGTATGTCCCAGTAGGGAGATAAACTGTGCCGCCACCAGCGGCCTCTACAATGTTGATCACTGCCTGAAGCGAGTCGGTACAGTCTGTCGCTCCCGTGTTGTCCACGCCATAGGCGAGCACGTTGATAGGGGTGTGTCCATGCCGTTCGACAGTGTCCGTGGTGAGGATAGAAGCGCGGTCATAGGCACCGCCCCACTTGGTGTCCTCGACGCTCATGCGGCGCTGTGCGCCAGCGTCAAGCGGCCAGCCAACAAGCACGGCTACGGCTACGGCTGCGAGAAGAACTACAAAACGTTCCATCAAAACAACCTCTTTGTGCTAGTCTGTGGCTTGTGCTAGTCTGTGGCTGCGGTAGCGTAATCAGATACACGACCGTCTTCCCCGTCCTGCTCATACGGCGACCAGCCGGGAGCGCTCCTATGATAGAGAACCCTCGGCAACTTCCCATTCACGCGAATACGCAACCTCCGAGCAACGTACTTCGCCATCGCGCCATACAGCGCAGACGCCTCTATGTTTCTCAATTCAGTGTTTGAGGAAAACGCCCTCTCAAGCGCCCCAAACAACAGCCCCGCATACGACCACACCGGAATCTCGGGGTAGTTGTCGTCTGTCCCCAGATCGTATGGAGAGGCCAAATACTCCACGACCAAATGGCTTGTCCCCTCGCCCACGTAGACGGCGGCAGTGTCAGGTATCGGGTAGAGGCCGATCTCTCCGTCTAGGCCGTCTAGGTAGTACAGAGCGGGCTCTCCAGTGGTGTCAGCCCACGTCATGTCTATAGAACGAAGGTACTGCTTCGTCACCGGCCTCAACGCGCCGTCAGCATACGTCACTCGCAAGACCTTCACACAGTCTGCCGGTAGGGTATACTCACCCGTCTCTGCCGTCAGATCAATTGACATCCTCTCCTCGATGCACTCGCTTTCGTCAACCAGAGAGCCTATAGAGGCGTTGAAAAATGTGTCCATAGAGGCTGACGCCAAGTGCACGGGACTAGTAGAACTGTCACCAGACAGGCTATAAGCCAAGTCCTTCAAGTTACCGTATGTCAGTAGAGTGCTCAAACCAGCCTACCTCCGCCTAGCAACCGTTGTCCTAGCCCGTCGCCATACTTGCCCTCGTACCGCACCCGAACGCGCGTGATTCCGCTGATATACTTCTCAAGGTACCAACCAGCCGCATTAGCATCGTATGGAGCAAGAAGTATCGTGAGCATCATCGGAACGTAGGCATCGTCTATGTCCACGCTAGCCGCCGTGCCGTCTGTCGTCGTCAAACAAAACACTCCATGTACCCTGACGACCTGAGAAGCCACAGACGTTATACGCGGCCATAGACCAATCTGCGCCTGACTGTTGGTGCCGGGAGTGCCTGACAAGAAGTATCTTGTTGGTTCACTCCCGGTATCTGTGTACCACGTCCTGCCGAGATAGCGGCCGTCCATCTCAAGCGCGGTCGTGGGATCTATCCTGCCGTCTACGTCAGAACCATCGGTCAGCATCTCGACGTAATCGACTTGTACTAACTCCTTGTCAAGGTCGTAGTAAACAGTGTCGTCCGTCAACGTGATGTCTTGATAGCTGTGGTACATGCTAGACTCTTCCCTGACGAGCCTATCGACAAGCTGAAACACTTCAAGAAGAACTGCATCAGTCCATCGGTCAGACGTGTCAGGTTCGTTTGCGCGCACCCTGGCATAGACATCAGTGACGAGAGACATCTGTTCTACCTAGTCCTTGCAGTCAAAGAACACTTTGCCAATAGCCATCGAGGTGCCGCCATCGTCGGCGGTAGCATAACCACTCGCCGTCTCAGACACCAACGTTGCAACACTCTGCCATGCGCCGGACGTTGCCGAAGCGGTAAGCATCTCAGTGTTGGTCACGCTGCCGTCGGTCAAGATGGCGACCAGATTTGGACCATAGGTCTGCATCTGAACATAGTCACCGTCTCCGCCAGCCTGAAGCGCGCAGCCACAGGGCCGATCGGTCACGGCAGCACACTGGATAGCGCTGATGCCGTCATCCTCGTAAACGAGGCAGTCACCAACGGTCACACTTGCAGCGCCGAGCAGAACCAACTTGATCCTAACTTCTGCACCGAGGTCGTACTCGCCGGAGTTCATCCCCTGTGCCATGCGTCGTCCATTGCCATGAAAATACGTAGCCATTTTATGTCACCCCCTATTAAGCAATGCTGCTAGACTGAATGTTTTCGACACAGCCGAGCTTGCGCCGGTTGTTTGCGATAAGCTGACCACGGAAGATATGCTTGGAAATCAGCGTATCCTGATCAGCGGGTTCAATGAACTTGCCGGGCTTGAAATCCTTGCCTGCAAGAATCTTCAGCCCCATAGCCTTCGAGTTCAGCAAGAAGATGCTGTCCTTCGTAGCCGACGCGCTGTCGTAGTCGTACTCCTGCCCAGCATCAGGACACATGTAGTCCCAGCCGAACTCGCAACCACGGCTCAGACGAATCGTCTCGAAGCCAGCCTTCGCGCTGTTGGTGTCCGCGTACCTGACCTTGGTATCAAGACCAGACACGTAGACTTCCCACGCATCCTGTCCACCGATGGCCATGTCGGGACCACCGAAGGGGCCGCGAGAACAGTCATTGATGGCAGAACGAATCTTGTCCTGAAAACCCTTGTGGGTCGTGACAGCGTTCACGTCTTTGTTCTTCGGGGACCAGTACGCAGCCGGACTCGTCCCAGCCGCAATAACGCCGACCGTTGAGATGTTGTTACCGGGATCGTTCACGCACAACATCGGCACGGAGATGATATCCTTGCCAGCATTTCCAGTCGTGCCGTTAGCAAACGGATACTCGATAGCCCAAAGATCCTCATTCATGCCTTCGGCAGTCGTGCCTACAAGCTGAGTAACCTTTTCCTTGAGAACCGAGATGATCTTCTCTTTGCCGCTGTTCATGTCCATCTCGCCCTTGTCGAGGACGAGCAGACACGCATAACGAGCCCACGTATACTGTGCGCGGGTGAAGCCGTTCTGCGCGGCAGCATTGAGAGTGTCATACGGACCGAACGACCCGAACGTAGTGTTCAGGCCGCTCATCACGTTTACTTCGATACCCGAGCCACCGCTGATCTTCTCAACGCGACCCTTCGCTTTGAGCCAATTCAGGAGAATGTTGCTCTCCGTGATGGCATCCTGAACGGCACCCTGCTTATACAGATGGTCGATAGTCGCATCCATAAAACCATCGTGGCCGCTCGCTCTGGTGTAACCCATTCTAAGTCACCTGCCTTTATTCGGCAGCCGCCTCTACCGCGAGAGCTACCGCGTCATCGAGACTGCGCGCAAACACCTCTTTAGGTGCAGCGTTTTTCACAGCCTTTTTGCCGGGGCGAGTCACTGCGCGTTTATTTGCGGTTGCCTTATGATTAGCAGAAGACGTTTTGCGCGTTTTAAGCTCTACCTTGTCTCTAGCAAGCTCGTAGATACTTGCAATTGTTTCAGGAGTAGCGGGCTGATTAAAGTAAAGCGGGTTGGAATTGACCAACTCACGCACCATCGCCTCCACGGCAGGACTGTGATCGTCGCGTCCGGTTTCCTTTGCTCGTGCAGTTGAGATAGCTTCCGCAGTCATCTTCTGCTCAAGCGCCGCAACGCGGTCAACACCGATACTGCTTGTTTGCCGTTCCTGTTCGATTGCTTTCTTCACATGCCACTGAGTCAGGGCAGCTTGTTTTGCGTTGAACGTCTCCTCATTGTCTTCAAATGTAGGGACGGGTGGAGGACCGTCTTCGGCAACAGCCGATTCAGGTGCCTTCTTCGCCTCTGCGATAGCGGCTGCTAGTTCCTTGCGTTGCAAAGCAGCCTCTTCCATCTTTATCCCGTAGCCACGGACCATCTGGAGATGAGTCGGCTTAAGCGCATCTGGTAGCGTGTCAGGATTGCCGTCCCACGTGAACGGTTCCGCAACAGCCTCTTCGCTTTCCGTCTCTTCCTCGTCGTCAGTGTCTTCGGTAACTTCGTCCTCTTCGTCAGACGTACCCTCGTCGGTTGCGTCGTCTTCGACGGCGGCCTCTTCGGGTTCCTGCTCAGATTCCTCTTCAGTCTCTTCTCCAAGACTGGCAAGCACGTCGTCGGGAAGGTCCCAATCTGCACCGTCAATGGGCGACGGACCGTCGGTCCCCATCGAGGCGTTGGCTTCCTGAGTCATCGTATCTCCTTCTACATACCTGAAACTGCGCGAATAGCATCTGTAGCGGCAGCGTCGATAGGTTTATCGAGTGCTTTGCAAATGCTCTCTGTCTTGATCTTGTCCTGAGCCGCCTTCATGTTTTTGTTGGTAGCTGTCTTTGCCTCCCTGCTTCCTGCCCGTGATTGCTTCTTGATATATTCGTTCTCTTCTCTCATCTTCTGCGCAAGCGGATCAGCCACAAAGGGCTCTATCCCCTGCCGCTCCATCTCGTCTTTTCGCTGCTGGCGACTGCCAATCTGCTTCTCCAGAACGGTGTCGTAGTAGTTGTAGATCCCGCCGTGGATAGTCGGCAGGTCGCCAGTCAACATCGGGGCTGAATACAGCCGCCGTGAGTTCGCACCACACGCCTCACATCGCGCCGTGTGCCTGTCATTCATTTCCTGTAGCTCCTCCTGCCGGTGTAGGCAGGCGGGGCACTCGAACTCGTACAAGGGCATTAGCCAGCCCTCCCTTGCTGCGACCTCGCCTCACCGGGATTACGCGGGGCGGCATTGCCCTTTGGGGGCTGTGTGCCCGGCTGCGTAGGCGGAGGGTTGGTCATCTTCATCATGTCGTTCGCTGCCTTGACCAAAGCGTCGATAGCCGCCTGATCCTTTATGCCCATTTTCCCACAAATGACCTCAGCAGCTTTCCGCTCCATAAGCAACCACGGAGCCTGAGCAGCCATCGTGAGCCCGTTGATAAACTTTCCGTCTTCCTGCTCACGAGACGTAGGCATCATGTCGGTGATCTCTACGTCTACGTCGCATTCGCAAGCGATGTCCTCGGGCGTAACAGCACGCTGGAACAGCATCCCGTCGCCACCAAGGATGGACACAGCCTGCTCAGTCGTCATGTTGTCCAGCGACTTGTTGAGCTTGATGACGGCCCCTCTAATCGCCTCCTTCAGCAACGCACGTTGGTCATTCACGCGGATGTTGCCGTGGCCCTCCATGATCTGCGACTGCGTAGCCGTCTTCGACGCGGGGTTACCCTGCGACTCTGGCGACTGCCCCATCTGCTCGTTCCACGACCGTTCAAGTTCCTGCCCGTAGTTGTAGACCTCGGGAGACAGCGGCGGGAATGGCACAGGGGCGACAGCGCCCTCAAGCGTCGAGCTCTTTACGATGATATGATGGTCGCCACGAGCGATCAGCTTATTCTGATCCTTTGGGTCGAGCTTACCCTCAAGCCCCATCGTCTTCCTATCAGACGACTTCAACGCACCACGCATACGGCAGGTACGGTACATGTTGATCTCAACGGCTATAGGCACTCCGTCGCTTAGCGGAGGACGCTGGTAAAACTCCCCGTCAATCTCCTGGGGACGAAAGAATTCGTAGGGGCTGTGAGGCACGTTGTCGGGCGTAGGACCATCGCGCAGGAACTTGTCGTGCCCGTCAGCCAACACCAGCAACTCGTCAGCGTCGAGATCCCAGAACTCAAACAGCCTGATAGCTTCGTCGGCTTCCTCTATCTCGTCGTCGCTTTCGTGGTCCTGCGACTGAATACCGTCAGGGTAGTCGTGCCCCTCCTCATACGACATGCCTGCTTTGCAGGTAAACTTCAAATCCTCAGTGTTCTTATAGTTCTTGTTGCTCTTGACTTCCGCAAGCGGAACGACCATCTCCTGACATACCCACGAGTGATTGTAGAAGTTGCCGTCGCCGTCAGGGTCTATGATCATGTGGTCGGGCTTGACGTACTCGATGAACCACGACTCGCGGATAGGGCCAGCGTCCTTGGGTACAAGCTCGCCGTCTTCCTCGATCAGTTCACCGTTCTCATCGCGTCTGAAACCAGAGAAGTCCAGTTCACCGTCCTCGCCTACAGGAATCTCAGTGCCGTCGTCAGAGTCGTCTTCATAGTCGGGGGTATACCCAGACTTGAACACACCGTAGGCAATCTGCCCTGACCGCCCAACCCGTCTGATAGTGTCCTTCATCCCGAAGTCGTGAAGCCCGAGGATGTGGTTGAGAAGGTTCTCCCTGACCTTGTAGCGGGCGATAGAGTGGGCCTTGGGCTGCTCTCCCATGATGGGGGCACCTGTAGCAGGGTCTTGCCCCACCTGCACCTGCTCCATAACCGGCCCCGTTTCGGGGTCGATCATCGGCACCTGTATCCGCTCCCAGCCCGCTGCGTTGACAGGGCGCAGAGCCACACGAGGAGCATTAAAGGCGATGGCAGCACAGTGGTCACGCATGAAGGCGCCCAGCTTGTTTACCGTGACCTCGTCACCGCTGCCCCTACGGGTTTCCGTGCCCTTGTCATTGAGCCATTGCCGCCCTCTGACCATCTCCCGATTCATCTTCCATCGCTTCGTCTCTTTCTTCCTGCGCTCAATCCCACGTTGGATCTTGTGCAGAGTGAGCCGCAGCTTCGTGGGGGCGGTCATAGGCATACTGACTTTTTCGCCAAACATCTAGGTCAACTTCCTGATTGGTTTAGGCATCTTCTCCACCACGCGCTGCATCTCTTCATTGCACTTGACGCAGATACGCCGACATACCGTCCACCCACGGTCGCGATGCTCATACCCACACTTAGGGCAACAGTGAAGGATGGTCGGCAACTTTGGCGGGAGCCGCTTCATCGGCCTACCGCGTTTTTTCTTTTCCTCTACAGGCACACTATTCCTCCCGAACATTTAGCCAGCGCTTCGTCTACGTCGAGTTCTCTCTCTGCTGCTCCAAACGTACCCGGCCCCGGCGAATGCACCTTAGCGATGTAACCCAGCGGCCTCAAGTCAAACAGGTACGAGTCTGCGTCAACCGCGTGGTTGTCCTTCTGCATGATGCTCTCTGGGCGATTGCTGTGCTTGGCCACCGCAGAAGACTGCTCCGCCCACCTGAGCCCACAATACTCCCGACGTGTGTTAGGGCACGCATCGGTGATGTAAACCTTCGGCTTAGACGGCTCTCCCCAATAAACACTCTGGAACAACTTCGCTACGGGCACGTCTACGTCTCTGTTCCCCTTGCGGAAACGGATGCCTTGTTCAGCGAATAAGTCGGCTATTGATTGTTTGCCGCTCCTTACCTGCTGAGTGTTGGCCCATATGGACGGATCAGCTACGGACCACTCTAGCTTCTCCCAATAGGGGCATCCTTTGATCTTCTTCGCGTGCTCTACCAAATTGACACACGGCTCGTGTAGTTCCCAAACCTTGTACGCTTTCTTCTCGCCGTCAAACTCCCACACCCCGAAGCTCGAAGGGTTGGTGCTGCCATAGTCGTAGCACCCATAGTATTTCGACGTAGTGCTGGTTTTCCCCGCATGTTCTGCCGACACCTTCGGCGAGAACACTTCGCAGTCTATGTCAATCAAGAACGGATAGACCGGGTTGCCGCCCTTGGCGTCGTAGTCGATCTCGTACTCTCTACGCCAATCAGGGCTGTTCATTCCGCCAACTTGACCTTGTAGTTGGTCCTGCACCCACGCACGACCCTCTGGTGTCCTCGGATCTTTAGCGGGGTCGGCGCTGTAGTGCACCTCAAGTACCCAAATCCCTGCGGGCGTTCTCCGGCTCCTCATGCCCCTTGGCAACCCACGAGGGAACCACCACTGGATAGACTCAGGAATCGGGTTGTCCCAAACCACCACGCCATCGTCGTCGGGCTCAAGGACAGCGTCTACGAAGTATCCCTGATCAATAGTGGAGGCCGCCAGAAACTTGCCGCCACGACCATCGAGGTATTTGCCACCTCGAATGGCGGGGAGGATGGCGCCAACGGCGGCCCCGAATTCTTCCTGAAACGCCGCCTCGTCAGAAACGTATGCTGACGGCGTCTTCCCTCTGACCTGCTTGCTGCCCTGTGCAACAGCTTTGATTACTGACCCATGCCACGGCACCTTCACGCCGTTGTATCGCTGTGTAGGCGTATAGGCGAGCCGCCCAACGCCGTTACCGGGTCCGTTGATGATGTTCGGGTCTTGTAGCGCCTTCGGAAGCCACTGCTCTATGTGGTCTATCCGCCCCTCTGAGGGGGACGGCTGGCCCTTGCTCACCATGTCCTGCGCGTCTTCTTCTTTCTGCGACTGCCACACCACGCGGCGCTTGGGGGCGAGCCTCGCCAACCACGCGCACATCCCTGATAGCCACCACGAAATCATGATCTGTCGTGACTTCGGCACAAACAGCACAGGACACGCGAGCGCGAAAAGTGTCAACGCCTTCAGGTACGTCTTCTCATTCACCGGAAGCGGCTTAATGGGATTGTCAACGTCGTGCGAGTCAAAGGTCTTCACGTGGTTCCAGAACTCCCAGATGCCACTATCGGCATAGCCCATCTTCTTGCCTGTAGTCGGGTCTACGTAGTCTGGATTACCATAATGGCAAACACGCGCATGACGATCAGCAAGTTGCTTGCGCTGGTCAGCAGTCAGTGCCGTTTGTTTGCCATATGACATTATTCAGTCGTCTCCAGATACCCGCCAGGCCCGTCTGCCTTCTGCTCGACCTGGAGGCCCCAGAAGTAATTGCCGACGCCGGCGGTGTTGACGCCCTCGAACGGGAACATATTGACATACCACGCATCAGCGGCCTGCGCTGCAGTCAGATCGACTTCGAGATAAAACCGATACCAGCCATCACCGATAAGACGGTTTCCATAATTCGTTGTGATGGCGGAGCCGAAGTAGACGGGGGCGCCAGACGACCATGTGTATTGAAGATATACGCTCGTTGCCGGGCTGGCGCACTGGAGACGTATACCGAACTTCGACCCAGCTCCATACGGTTTTGCATACCAGCTCAACGTATAGGTGCCAGCACCCGACGTAATCGGGCTGGCGTCCGTCTGGATGTTTCCCCATTGCCCATCGGCTGCGGTGTGATAAGCGTATGCGTCCGACCCACCGTCAGGAGCAGAAGCGTTCTTTACCGCAGTCCACTTATCAGCAGACGCACCGCCAAGCCAATCGGTCGCGTCAGGATAATAAATCTCACTCGCCAAAACGCTATTTTCAAGGATCGGCTGGAACGCTCGGAACTGCGAATAGATCGCGTCGGCCATCTGGTTGTTACCAGTAGTCGTCGGGTGGATGCTGTCGCTTTGCAAAGTCACCTTATGGCCGTATGCATCATCGCGCACGCTACGGATTACCGATGCGGCAGCATATCCATACTCGCGGTCAACCCATAGATTCGCGCCGCACACAGACACGTTGTCGTCATATGCTTCGCCGTCGTATGCAGCGATAATCCTTCTCGCGAGATCGTTCATCGCGTTTTGTGCCGAGATCCATTCAAACGTCACGGATGAAGGACTGGCGTCGCCGTCGATCTTGCCCCCCGGAGGTTCGATAGCAATGATGATCTTCGCGTGGGGGAACCCGTAGGTCGTGCTCGTGAGCGCATCCATGATCGTCGCCAAGTTGGTCGCGATAGTTCCAACATCGACAACCGTCGTCGCGTTGTCGGCGGCGAGTAGACAGTCGTTGATTCCAAGCGTGATCACCACGACGTCGGGCCACCACTGCGAATAGGTCGCCGCGTAGGTGCGGAAGTCGAGCCGCGAGTTTGTGAAATCATAGAACGGGTTCTGCCCGCTGGCAGCAGCAGCGGAAAACGCAACGGTCGCGTCACCCGTGCCGGACGCCTTTGTCAGATCGCCGGACGCCTCGGGTGCGCCGGTGCCTGTACAGAAGACCTCGTCCCACGCCGCGCGGTCTTCAACAACCGTGAACGTCTTGCTATTGTTCGTGTAGGTGTCGCCGACGACTGCGGTGACAGTGTTCGCCACGGTAAAGGCGTAGCCGTTGGACCCGTATCCTGCATATTTTTCCAGCGTCCACCCGGCGCGCCCTTCGTGCTCGTCGGGGTTTGCGCCGAGGATTCCGATATGGTCGCGGTCAGCACCACCGTCAGCGTCGATCATGTTGCCGATCTCGCCGATATAGGATGTGGCCGTGGTCAAGCTGTCGCCGATGTAGAGGATGTGCTGGTTGCCGTCTCCGGTGTCCTCGGCTACGCTCTTGAGTACCGTGCTCGTAGACCCGATCCGGTTCCCGTGACTGTCGATTGCATAAATATCAAGGTCATGCACGAGCCACGCCGAAGCCGGCGACCACTGGAAACAGTTGTGCTTGATGTCGCCGACGTCACAGTCGACGGTGAACGAGCACGGCTCCATCCCCGGCTGGATAAGCGCGAGCTGGTCCCAGTGCAGATTCAACTGGCAGGCCGTTCCGCCGGTCCGATAGGCAACATAGATGGTGTCTGGAACAGTAAACTGTGGCATATATTTTGTTGACGCGCTATGTCGCCCGATACCATGCTGTGCCTCCGCAACGCCAGCAAACACAGCAAGCGCGACCATCAATGGCAGGAGGAAGCCAATGAACTTCGACTTCATCGTAACAGCCCCCTGACTTCTACTGTATCTGTTTGCGAAGCCACGAGAACCGTATCAACTCTGCCAGCGTAAACATATGAGTCACCCGGAAGCAACACAAACGGACGCTTGTCGCCGCCATCACTGGGCGTTCTTACCCGGATACTAGATGTACCGCGAGAATAGATATCAACTCCTGCCGGATACTTGACATCTCCATCCTCATCTGTCCAATAAACGACAACGTCTTCACCAGCAGTAGATCCGTCGCTAAATTGAATTGGCCGTGAGGAAGAAAATCCCCACGCGCAAACCGCTGCACACACGACAAGAAGCGCAGCCACTATCAAAGAAATCTTTCTCATCGTCTTCTCCTAAGAAGGTCTACTTCCGCAACCACCAGAAAATGTCTGCCACAAAGATAGCCAGTATCACCAAGTCCATCGTACTACCTCGCTACGCTAATCGAAACGTTTACCATAAGCGCGTATGCAACGGCACCAGCTACGAACCAAAGTCTGTGGTCGTCATACCAGTGCCGCCCATTCTCGTCTATCTCGCGCTCCAGCCACCCGATCTTGAGGCTGTTAAGTGTCTGTGCGCTGTCAGCCTCTATGTGGGCGAACAGCAAGTCTCTCTCCAACCGCACTACATCAAGCTCAAGAGACTCGGCGTACCGTTCGAGGTCAGTCTTCGGCTGGATGGTTTCTTGCCCATTCGCCAGCACGGTCATTGACATCACCATCAGCAAGGTCAGCCACGCGATTTTCAGCCTCATGTCTCACCTGCTCTCTGAGCCTCGCCGAGGTCACTGCTACGGCGACCTTCTCGGCGGCCTGTGCGCGTTTCTCAGAGGACTTCTCTCGTCTGCTGGTGCCGTGACTGCGTGAGCCGACGAAGAACGCCACCGTGGCGAGCACAGCCGCCACGATGAGTTTCCACTTTGACTTCAGGTTGACCACGGCGTACTCCTAGAAGAGGGCCCAAACCATCGTGGTATCACTACCGGCTGCTTCGCGGAACGAAATCGAATCAAGCTCGGCATTGATAAAAACACGGCACGGGAACTTCTCTACAGTCTTGACGCCCAAGACGCAATGGACGCAACCATTAGCACCCCAACGAGAGCGATACATACGAGCTTTTTCATCTCACAAGCCTCTTTCACTTGTTCTGGCCAAAACGGGGGTGCACCCCCACTACTTCTTGAAAATCTTCTCAGCCGTGGTCGCGCCAGCCAAGATCAGCGCATTGGAAATAACCGTCTGCATCCAGATGGAATCCCCAATATTGTGCGCCATAAGTCCCCACATAGCGCCACCAAAGATAAGCAGCGCCATAGCAAACTTCCGCTGCGTAGTCGTCAGATACTCAGTCATTTCGTCTCCATTGTTGATGTCGTGCCCGTTTGGTTTAGCCCAACTCCGGGCACGAACACGCCGTGAACGTCGTCTAAACGACCAAAGTGTCACCGAAGGCGCCATCTTTGACGGCCACCAGCAGTGCCAGCAAATCCTCGTCAGTCTCTATTCCAAGCTCGTCCATACAATCTGAAATCTGTTCCTCAGTATTTGGAGGATTCGCCCCGTCTGCGCTATACACAACAAAGTCTCTACCGGTATAGGCATAAACGGGCCGTCCATACAGTTTCGCGGTAGCCAACGTCACAGAACACCTACCCACTTTAACAGCCCTCCGAATGCCACAACGAACAGAATGCCCAAAACCAAGGTGATCATCACCATCAAGACCCAGTCTCCCACTTTACCGAACACAGCTTTGTATAGCCTCGTGTCTTTCTCTGTCGCTCTAGGCTGACCTGACATCACATACTCCCATATGTAGTAAATTCACTCGCCGTCGTTTAGCCGCCCCAAATTGCCCGCTACGCCACGCACGTCGTCCCGCGCCACTCTGTACCGCTTGCCGCCCGTTCGTCTCGTGGTGGGGACGAGGAGGCGGTTAAAGGAATCAGCGGGCTCTCTGTGCCGCCACGCGTGCTGCATGATGCCAAACGCCCTGCGGGCTTCGCGGTTGGGAAAGCTCATCGCAAACGACCAATCGCTGTACCTACGCTCGAAATGGTTCGGTAGCATTCGAGGGCAAGCCGTGCCCTAAGGCGGCTGCTCCCGCGATAGACCTTCTTCCCGCTGCTGTAAACCGCATAGATAGGTTTATTTTTGTATCCAAAATCGACACCACCCTCATAGTGTGTCGATATGCCGTACATCTCGCTTGCGCTGGGATGACAGTCTTCACTCATCGTCATCACTCCCTACGACTTTGAGGTTAGGTGAACCACTTGAGGTTTGGTTAGTATTGGTAAAAGTGTTGTCGGTACTCTCACAGCCATCCATAGTACCATCATGGGGTACCGGGGTGTCGGGGGGGGCCCCCCCGTCGAGGGTTATAGGCGTGGGCGCTTCGTCGTCCATCTGGAAGCCAGCGCCTTTATGGGTGACCTCTTGCCTGTCTGTCCACCCGTCCTTTGCCTTGAGCACGAACGCAGGGCCACCTATGTTGCCCTTGATGGTCCCATCTGCTATGTCGAATGCCCTACGTCGGGCAGCGTCAACTCGTCTCTTGTCATACGACAGGCGGTCGTAAGCCAGCTCCTTATCCCTAGCGATAAGGTCGGATAACCCGTGCCTGTCGATGCCGAATGCATCGGCAGTGTCGGACAGGTTGCCACCGAAACCCCCGTAGACAGCCAGGAACTCCTTTTTAATGCGGGCGTGGACAGAGGGATCTAGATGTTTTCCCGGTATTCCCACTACCCTATCCTTCCCGTCTCAATATGAGACACCCACAACCTATCCAATTACATTGACTTGTGTTGTAGTGTAGCGCTTGTGCGTCTGTACCTACAGGTACAACCTAGTCGTCCCCCATAAACCGGGCAAGTTTTCCTAAAGTATCACTTGACTGGTGCCGATGATTATGCTACGTTGGCTTAGTCAACAGACACCGCACACAAACGAAGGGTGAAGCGATGATTAAATCCACAATCACAGCAGCATATATGCTTGGGTTCTGCCGGATGAATTACACTGGAGGTCCACGCCTATCACCGTACGGCGCAGTTCAAGCCCTTCACATGATTGGGCTCCCCAACGGGGCAGACCATTGCCTCGCTTGCGAAAGGGGTGCCACAGACGCGGAACAGGGCCGGGTGGTAAATTTTGCCGGAATGACCGAGGATTAGCTAACGAAAGGCGAGACGATGACACGAATGGAAGCCGAAGAAACTGCCCGCGAGATAGGCGAGGACATTTACGAAAGCCATAAAGCGCCGTGCCTTGACCCTGCGCACCTCGGCGCGTATTCATATTGGGATAGCTGCGCCGAGGTCTTGGGCTTTGGCGTTGCGCTTTCAGCGGCGAAGCAGGGACACGGCCAAGCGGCAATACGGGAGGTTTGACAAAATGACAGACCCATCACCCAAGGAAATATGGCTGTACGCTTGCGACGCCTATTGTAGACACCACAACAAGGACCTTGTCGATTTGACCTGCGGCGACTTGCACGCGATAGACGACGAGGCCGGCGATATGGCTGGCCAACGCATTGACGCGGTCTATGAGCAGCTACGCGACGACGGGATCTACTCACAATTAGCTGGAGGCAAATGGAAATGACTACTACCCTCACCCCTCAGCCGTGCCCGTTTTGCGGGAGCGATGCGATACTATATGAAACAGATCATTCTGCACACGTTGAATGCTGCTTATGCGAGGCGAGGGCTGGAGAATGGGCAACAATTGATAGGGCCGTAGAGTCATGGAACGCCGTCCACCACGAAAACGATGGGCCAATCACCAACGACCTGACCCAAAACCGTGAGCTATGGCGTGACCTTGCCATTGAAGCCCTGCGCCACAACAAGGTCTTAGCTAACGCCCTAATGACCGTAGCGGGACGCGGCAAGTAGCCCTTGCCCGTATACCTATTTTGTGTGATCGTGGCTTAGAAACGATCATGAGTGCCTTAAGGCATGTCGAGAGGGGTAAATGATGGGTGCCAGAGGAACGAAGTACAGCGAGGCGATGTTATGCGCGTTGGAGGACACTGTGTACGCCTATGAAAAGTCTATCTGTGACTTGGAGAACGGTGTTTCCGCCCATGCTATTGGGGAACAGTGGATTGATTACGGGAATGCTTGCAGACTGTGTTTTGTTGCTGGGATTCGCCGACGCAGCGGGTTCAATTGCGAAAGATGTCCGCTCGGCCCGGAACTTGTCGGGTGTACAAATTGTGTCACTTATAGACGGCTCAAATTGTCGGTTAGGTTCGGTAGTAACTTCAATGTTCTTCTCCCCGACCTCCGCGCCCGTCTCGCGTGGATCATCTCAAAAGCCGCTTCTAACGGCGTAGTATTGGAGGAACGATGAAAAGCTGCGGCAACTGTGAACATTGGAAAAACAGGCTACCAACAATGGCAGACGGCGAGTGCGGCGCGACAAGGAAGCGCGGTATGGCCTACTACAACGGGCAAGAGGACTACATTCTGCCCTTGTCCGTCGTGAACACGCGAGACTCGGTTGTGTTAATCACTGGTCGAACTCACTTCTGCTCACTTTGGGAAGCGAAACCTACGACCGATTGAAGTGTTGCGTTACGTCCTATGGCGAGTGCGGAAATAGCAAGATTGCAGACATGCTAGTTAGTGATTCAGAATGTCACTTGACGAATTTCGCACCGCCCCCCGACTTCGGCTGCGTCCACGGCGTGAGGCGTGACGATGGGGGTACCTAAAGGGTGGCTTGTAGAACGAACGAGGAGGAGGAAGTCTTCGACCGACGACGAGCGAGTGAAACAAGCCTAGATTGAGGGGGGTCTTAAGAGGTAGCGAGTTTCGAGCTACCGATCATAGGCTCTCTGCAAGAGCAAGAGCACATTCAAGAAGAGGCGCGACATGAACAAGATAGTCGTTTCGGGGCGTAAAAGCATAGGTTATTTTCAACGCCGACTCAGCACCTTTTTAACAGCCCTCTTCGATGTTGCGGTATACACAGGACTTAGGGCGGCAGACTTGAGGGATATAGGGATGAAAGTATTCCCGCAGGAGTGGGTTAGACGACCCTAAATGGCGTTGCGGGAGGGTTGATTGGTGTCCACAAAAGGAGACAATGATGAGTAGAGGATTCTCATGTATCGGGCTAGACAACCCGAAGACTCCGGCGAACGTCGGGTCTGCGATGCGTGCTGCTGGATGCTACGATGCGCGGTTTGTTGCGATGACCGGACGGCGCATACCTCCGGGGCGGACAGACACAATGAAACAGTACCGCCATCGTCCATTGTTGCGAGTTGATGACTTGGAAGAGGTTATCCCATTTGATTGTGTCCCCGTAGCGGTTGAGCTTGTCGATGGTGCAGAGTCGCTAGTAGAGTACAAGCACCCAGCGAGCGCGTTTTATATTTTCGGTGCCGAGGATTCGACGTTGGGCGAGCGAGTGTTGTCGTGGTGTCGCGACGTGGTCGCAATTCCCACAAGCGGGTGCATGAATCTTGCAGCGACCGTAAACGTAGTAATGTACGACAGAATGATGAAGCGCCTCAAAGGCGGCGTCTAACATGACCTACTTAACAGCAATCCTCTCCGCTCTCGCCGGGCTGGCATGGTTCTGCCTGTGTGGCGGGTTGACGGTAGTGGCGTTTCATCGGTTCAGTTGGCAGAAGCGTTGGTATGGAGCTATCACCCTTCTCATCGCTTGTGTGCTGCTTTCTGCGGCAGCTTGGGCGGGGCTGGTAGCTGGTGTCTTCGTCGCGTGGCGGCAATTCTAGGGAGGAATGACATGGACCACGAAACCGAAACCACGCAGCAGGCAATCGAGACCGAACGCCTACGGGCTGACTGGACTATCGAAGCGGAGGACGAGTTTCAGTGTCTCATGGGGAAGCCTCACATGCCCTCAGAGCCGAGCGCCGACGTGGTGCATGCGTTCTTCAAGCTGGCCCGTATACGTGCAGTCACGGCGAAGACGGAG